>Ga0129310_1000264_pt1 | contig 70316 bp, 71 predicted proteins | sample Go1ome_2_FD_94433 | JGI IMG/M metagenome (GOLD analysis project Ga0129310, IMG submission 94433) | Western lowland gorrila individual fecal microbial communities from Wisconsin, USA - Go1022A metagenome | ecosystem: Host-associated > Mammals > Digestive system > Large intestine > Fecal | place...
CTGTTGTTTGGTTTTTTTGTTCTGAATGTTCTCTCGAACTTCTAGGCTTAACCAAAAGCCTTTGTTCTTTAAGAATTTTCAAGGTTTTACATACTGTTCAGTTTTCAAGGTTCTTTGTTGTTGAACGCTGTCGTTTGTTCTCAGCAGCAACTTTTATATCTTACCATAATTGTTTTTGTTTGTCAACAACTTTTTTTATTTTTTTAATTTCTTTTTTTTGAAACCGCCGCTCGTTTTCAGCAGCTTGAATATCATATCATAACTTTCATTCGGTGTCAACACCTTTTTTGAAGTTTTTCAAACAATATATTCAATAGGTTTTTTTCAAAAAAGAAAACGGAGAAAGAGGGATTTGAACCCTCGCGCCGGTTGCCCGACCTACACCCTTAGCAGGGGCGCCTCTTCGGCCTCTTGAGTATTTCTCCGCAGTTATTACTTAAAACTATTAAGTTGAACTATGCGGCTTGGACATGCTCATGTCAAGCGCATGGTCAATTATACTAAATAAGAATTGGGTTGTCAAGCCTGTTTTTCCAGATATTTTTATATATTTTCATCAATCTTGTTTTGAATCCGATCGTGCACTATATCTGCGATTTCCTTTGTTTTTAAACCTACATATTGATCCGGATTGAGCGGCTCCAGGAAGTGAACCTGGACGGTTTCTTTATTAATAGAAGAAACACCAAACGGTTTATAGCTGTCGATCAGAGCAACCGGTATGATGGGACACCCGGCATTTACGGCACTTTTAAAGGTTCCCGCTTTAAACTCCAATATCCGGTTACCATTTCTGCTTCTGGTTCCTTCCGGAAATATAACATAATTCTTCCCGTTTTTTACATCCTCAGTCATCTTGTTTATAATTTTTAAAGAGGCTCTCACATCTTTCCTGTCCATTGGAATTGCGCGGAGCAGCCTCGCTATCTGTTTTACCAGGATTATTTCAGCTACTTCCTTTTTAAAAACAACACAAAGCGCTTTTGGACATGCCTCGATGATGGCCAGCATATCAAAAAGTCCCTGATGATTGGGAAACAGGATAAATCCATTTTCTTCAGGTATATTTTTCAGGCCCGTTTTCTCAATTGTGACCCGCCCCGTCCTGTTTACCTTCTCTATTAATTTTCTGAGATAGTCATACCTCTCCTGGTCCGTATGGCTGTCGTCCTCCCTGCCCAGTTTACCGATACGGTAAAACCAGCCCGGCACCCGGATTATATTTCGTAATACCATATATGCAATGCGGTTCATATTCCTTCCTCTCCCCATCTAATGCTTTTCATATTTTTGACGGTTCAGCCGTACCATGGCCAGCGCGCTTCCGATACACCCCGAGAGAAGTCCCACTGCCGCACAGGCATGCGCCACCTTTGGAAAAACCGACGCCAGCGGAAGCAGTCTGATTCCGCCCCCGAATACATGAAGCTGTGTAACGGCAAAATGGATCCCCCACCGGTACACCAGATATAGCAGCGCCAGGGGCAGAACCATGCCAAGTATCCCCATTACCAGTCCCTCGACTATGTAGGGTATTCGGATAAAGCCGTCTCGCGCGCCCATTAGAAACATAACCCTGATCTTCTCATGCTGGGCGGCAATTCCCACTCCCACCGTATTATAGATAAGAAGTACTGAGATCAGAATAATCGCGGCAGCGCTGCCGTATGTAATTGTAGTCATTGAATTTTTCACCTTCATCACTGCTTTTACCGCATCTGCCGAGCTGACTGCTTTACGTACACCATAAAGCCCTCTTACATAGGGAAGAAAGCTTTCCTGGCTTTCGACATCCTTTAAATACACCTGATAATTATTGGAATGCTCCAGCGGATTGTCATCTTCAAATACTCCTTCCAGAAGATTTTTATCCTCAAAATAAGTATCCTTAAACTGGTTCCATGCATCCTCGGATGAGGTATAAACAGTACCGGTCACTTCCGGCCGGTTCCGGATCATCTCCCCAATCTCGTCCACGCGGCCGGCTTCCGCCGTATCATCAAAAAAAACCACGACCGCCACCTCCTTTTCCGTGTGGTGTATTGCGGTATTGACGTTCAGCACAATAAGATAGAAGATTCCAAACAGAAAAATACAGGCCGTCATTGTTATAACGGAGGCAACCGTATATATTTTATTTCTCCAGGTGTTTTTAATACCTAATCTGCATAGATAGAGGAATGTCTTAACGCTCATAAAAATATCCTCCCCGCTTGCTGTCCTTAATCACTCGTCCATGGCTCAGCGTAATTTCCCTTTTATTCATGCTCCTGACTATTTCACGGTTATGGGATACGACCACTACCGTAGTCCCGCTTTCATTAATCTTTGATAAGAGCCACATGATATCGGCTGCATTTTTATGATCCAGATTTCCCGTCGGTTCGTCGGCCAGCAGAAGAAGTGGCTGGTTTACTATTGCTCTGGCAAGCGCTACTCTCTGTTTTTCCCCGCCGGAAAGCTGATCCGGAAAATACCTGGCCTTGCGCTCAAGCCCTACCCGGTTCAAAGCGCCCATAACCTGCTCTTTCACCTGGCCGGAAGGCGCTTCACTGACCATCTGGGCAAAGGCCACGTTCTCATAGACATTAAAATCCTGAAACAGCTTAAAATCCTGAAATACCATGCCTAAAAACCGGCGGTAACGGTAAATCTGACGGGACTTTAACTGGGACAGAAGGATCCCGTTGACCGTAATCTCTCCCCCTGTCGGTTCCGTTTCCTTAAGGATTAAATCCAGGAGCGTGGTTTTCCCCGCGCCGCTGTCTCCCAAAAGAAAGGCAAACTCTCCCTTTTCAATCTCCAGATTCACTCTGTCCAGAGCTTTCTGCCCGTTCCTGTATACTTTTGTAACCTGCTTAAATGATATAATATTGTCGCTCATGTATACTCCGTTAATGCCGTTGCCCGGCATCTGTTTCGCTTATGTCGTTTTGTTCTTATTCTTTAAATTATATACGAAAGCAAGAACTCCCGCCACTGTCTGGTAAAATTCTTCCGGTATTTCCATATCCAGCTCCGCATTTTCAAACAGTCCCCTGGCAAGAGGGCGGTTTTCCATTATGGCAACACCGTTTGCTTCACCGATTTCAATTATTTTAAGAGCGATCCTGTCAGCTCCCTTCGCCACTACCCGGGGCGCACGATCCTCATCCGGATGATAGGAAAGCGCTACTGCATAGTGGGTCGGGTTCCTGACGATCACGTCGGCATCCGGCACCTTCTGCATCATCCGGCGCGATGCCATGGCCCGCTGTTTCTGGCGGATCATCCCCTTAATCTGGGGATCTCCCTCTGTCTGCTTATACTCTTCCTTCACGTCCTGCTTGCTCATTTTCATGTCTTTTTCATATTGCCACCACTGGTACAGATAATCGAAGACAGCAATGAGGACAAAAATTGCCCCCACTGTGTTAACCATAGACGTCAGCGCAGACCCCAGATAATGAAAGGCCCCCATGACCGAACCGTCCATCAGGCGGGCGAATTCATGGAGCCTTGTCTTCAGCACATCGAAAATAATCCAGGTTAAGATGGAAACTTTCAGAAGCGCTTTCAGCAGATCCACTACAGAACGGACGGAAAACATCCGTTTAAAACCGCTGAGGGGGTTCAGCTTACTGGCTTTGAACTTAACCGCCTCCATGGAAAACAGCAGTCTGGTCTGTGCCGCCGTAGCAATCACTGCCGCCAGAATGCTGATGGCCGCAATTGGAAGTACGGTCTCTATGAATAAAATCATTCCTTTTGAAAGCATTTCCCCGACATTTTCAGCATTTACCGGATAGGCGGAGGCGGCAAGAGAAAAAAACAGGCCGATTCCGTTTCTGATGCTGCGGTACATAAAGGGGGCCAGGTATTTCAGCCCATTAAAAAGAACCAGGAGAGATACCACCGCAACAATATCCTGGCTCTGAAAAATATGCCCCTTCTTCCGTTCGTCTCTCCTTCGTTTTGGAGTGGCTTTCTCTGTCTTTTCGTCAGCAGCCAAGCCCTATCCCCCCTCTCCCGGATGTGAGCATCCGTCAAAACAGCGTGAGTACCTTCTGCATTTCATCCATCAGGCTCACCACATACCGATCGATAAATTCCCCCATTGGCTGGGCAAACAGAATCATCAGCAGTATGCCGGCCATGATTTTCGTCTGAAGATTGATTACAAATACATGAATCTGGGGAATCAGCTTCATCAGTATCCCCATGGCAGCTTCCACAACGAACTCCGCAGCCGCAAAGGGCAGAGCCAGCTTCGCCGCAAGGATAAATGCGGAATGAAACAGTGTAAGAAGATAAGAGGCGACTCTGGGGAACAGAAAACTGTATGCCCCCACGGGCACCGCCTCATATGAATAGGCAAACAGGCGGATCATCAGCAGATGGCTGCCGGTTGCAAAAAAATAGAGTACAAACAGCATATTCAGCATCTGTCCCCAGATGGACGCCTGAACACTGCTCACCGGATCCATCACCTTTGCCATAGACAGGCCGAATACGGTATCCATCAAATCGCCTGCCACATAAAGCATATAGTAATAGATCTGGAATACCATTCCCATCAGCAGCCCTAATCCAAGCTCCCTTATCATTGCCAGAACGAAATCCAGGGGACCGAGCGAGGACACCGCACTGCCGTCCTGCAGCGGCGCAAGAAGAAGACTGACTGAAAAGACCAGTCCTGCTCTGGCCATCATCGGTACATTTTTCCTGGAAAATACAGGATTCATAAAAAGCAGCGCACCCATTCTCACAAAAACAAGAAGAAATACATCCAAATAGCCAAGCAGCGTATCCATCGATATCCTCCTTAGCTACAGTCTGGTCATAATAGAGAAGATATGCTGAACAAATTCCGTAAATACGCTCAGCATCCAGGAGCCTGTAACCAGAAGAACAATGGCGATCACGATGAGTTTTGGCACAAAGGTCAGGGTTTGTTCATGTATCTGGGTGGCTGCCTGAAAAATTGCCACGATCAGCCCAACCACAATGCTTACAATCAAAAGCGGGCCGGCCATTTGAAAAGCCACCAGCATTGCCTGTTTTAATACTTCCATTACCTCTGAGGTTGTCATCTCGCTTCTCCTTACCTGTTTATTATAATTATTCTGTTCCCGGGGTTAGCGGAATCCCTGCACCAGTGTCTTGATTACCAGATCCCATCCGTCCACCAGGACAAACAGCATCAATTTAAAGGGCAGGGCTATCATCGTAGGAGGCAGCATTACCATACCCATAGACATCAGGGTGCTGGCTACCACCAGATCGATAATCAGAAACGGAAGGAAAATTAAAAACCCCATCGTAAACGCCCGGTTCAGCTCACTCAGTATAAAAGACGGCACAATCACCGTAAGTCCCAGGCCCATATACCGCTCCGGCCCTTCCGTGTTCCCCAGCTCCCCGGGATCCGTTTTGGAAATCTGCATAAAGAGATCCAGGCTCTTTTTCTCCGTCTGTTTCAGCATAAATTCCTTCACCGGGACCTGAGCCTTGTCAAACGCTTCCTCCCGGGTGATCGCGCCATCCCGGTACGGCTGATAGGCATCCGCATTCACCTTCGCAATCACAGGACTCATAATAAATAAAGTAAGAATTAATGCCAGGCCTACTAAAATCTGATTGGGCGGAGACTGCTGCGTACCCAGGGCATTTCGCAAAAACGACAATACAATGATAATTCTTGTAAAACTCGTCATCATGATAATAAAAGAGGGGACAACGGCCAGGAATAAGAACAGAAACAGAACATCCAGAGAATCCAGGGAATTTCCCCCATTGCCGTCATCATAAAGAATCGTAAAACCGCCGGCGTAGGAAATCTTATAAAACATTAAAACAAAAGCCGCCGTCAGGATTATAAGCCCGGCAGCCGCCAGCGCGGTTTTTTTCAGTTTTTGCTGCTCAGCTTGGCTTTCCATCATCTCTCGTCTCTCCTGCCTCTTCCCTGTCCGTCTTTCTCACCGGACATCCGTACCCGGAGCTGTCCCGCAAAAACGGACGAAAATGAGGTGCTCTGTGTGTTTTTCGGGGGTTCATAGGATTCCAGATCGCAGATCTTTTGTATTCCCGCAGGAGATACTCCCAGAACCATCACTGTTCCCTGTATTTCCACAATAAGAAGGAAACTGTCCCTGGCAATGACTGTCCGCTCCAATACACGGATTCCGCCTGAGTCCTGTTTCCTTCCCATCCCGTTACCCACCAGTTTTGTCGTATAATATGCCAGGCATAAAATGGCAATCAGTACGATAAAGTATAGAACCAGTTTTAATGCTGTCATATCTATTCCTTCTTACCAATAATCTCAGTAATTCTTGCGGCAAAATTATCGCCGGATACTAATACGTCGCCTCTCCCAATCAGAACGCCGTTGACCACAATGTCGGCCGGGGCCCCCGCCTGTTTATCAAGGGTCAGCACCTGGCCTTCTTTCATATTCAGGACATCCTTTACCTTGCAGACCGAGCGTCCAATCTGAATTGATATATCAAGGGAAATATCACGAAGCCTCTTTCTCTCTTCGCCGATATCCTGTATCTCATTCTCCCCGTCCTCCACGGTAAATTCCGGGAATGCAACGGTTCTCACCGCTATCGGCCTCTTCTTCGAAGTCTCGATAACCTCCGGCGCCGTATCATCCTGATTCCAGTTCTCCATCGGGAATAAAAGACTGTCTGTGGTTATAAGATAAAATTCCGTCTTCAGCACATCTTCTATCTCAAGTCCGTATTTGGCGTACAGCAGAATACCGTCATTCCAGTTTTTTACCTTCTGTTCAATATCACGGGCGCTCTCAGACATCTCAATATTCTGTATCGTCCCTGTTGTCTTAATATTCAACAGAGACCCCACCTCGTTATCTTCTATGCGGATACACTGGGACATTACCTCACGGAAGGTGCTGACTGCCACCTCGTCCAGCGGATTTTCAGCATCTGCATCAAACCCCATAATAAAATTAGTCAGCCTGCTGACCGTATCCTTTTTGAATATGTAGAGATTGCGTACCTGCTTCGTGCCGTGAACGCGGTTTTCCTCCACCAATACCGTGCCTCGCAGATAATCCTGTTCAATCCCCGCCGGTATCATGGGGCGCACCTCTCTGCACTCGATTCGGGACTTTCTGCCTAATAACTGTTTTAACTGCTCCCCCATCATCAGGGTAATCGCATTCATCATCTCAAGTGCCGTGCTTTTATCAATTTCAGGCATACTTACCGTCCCCCTGTATCGTTTTATAATGTCTTACTGATTTGAATCGCTTTCCTGAGCTTTGTATGCCCAATCTTCGCCTGAAAGCATTCCTGATCCTCCACATATACATCAATGTCACTATGGATTCTCTTTGTCAAGGGAATGACATCGCCTGTCTGGAGCTGAAGAATATCCTGGGCATCCAATTCAAACTCATGAAGGACTGCTTTAACCTCTACCTCCGAATCCAGCAGATGCTGTGTGATCGACCCCCGGCGCACCAGGTTCTTCTCCAAATCCTGCTTTCTGCTGCCCATGGCAAATTTATAGCCGAATTTAGATGTCAGCTCCTCCACATTCGAGGCCGGCATCACCAGGTGAAGCCGGGCGGAAAGACTGTTCACACTCACTTCAACCTGAACAATAACGGAGACGTCCTCCGGCGCGCTTATCTGCAGCAGATGGGGGTTCGTTTCCAGCCCCGTAAGCGTGGCCTGCATTTCAATATAACCATTCCAGGCATCATCAATTAATCCTGTCATCTTCTTCAGAACAAATTCCAGGATTGCCTTTTCAATATCCGTAAAATCACGCTGCAGCTCATACTCGGTGCCGGGGCCTCCCAGAAGCCGCTCCACGATAAAAAAGCCCAATGCAGGCTCCATCTCCAGAATCAGAGGCGCTTCATTGTAATCTTTATTTTCCGGCATCAGGCTTATAATCCCGAATAGGGACTGATCTTCTATCACGCTTGCATATTCCTGATACCGTTTTTCTTCTATGTTGACAATCGTTACCTCACAGTAAGCCTGCAAAAGCGCGGTCAGATACGTAGCAAGAGACCGTGAAAATCCGTCGTACAGATTTTCCACGGTACTCATCCGCTCTTTTGTGAATTTTTTGGGAGATTTGAAATCGTAAGATTTAACCACTGGTTTTTTCCCCTTCCTGCTCTGTATTTATTGCGCCTGGTACGTCAAAGGGGGATACCGGATTAAACAGCTCCGCATCATCATCTGCCATATCCGTAATCTGGAAATCTTTTCCCAGGATAATCATATCGACACGGCGGTTCTGCTCTCGTCCTTCTTTCGTGCTGTTGTCTGCGATAGGATAATATTTTCCATATCCTCTGGTGATCAGCTTTCTCGGATCAACTTTAACCTGGTCTTCCAGATAAATAGCCACATTGGCCGCACGCTCGGACGACAGGATTCTGTCGTTCACCAGAGAGCCTGCAGATTCTGCGGTGTGGCCGTTGATGTATACTGCGCTGATCTCATCGTCGTCATCCCGCAGCAGCGTTCCTATGTAATTGAGGGCATCCCGGCTGTTATCCAGCAGCACCGAACTGTCCGGTCCAAACAGGAGATCATTCTTAAAACGGATGTAAATGTAATTCTCCTTACTCGTCACATTGACCTGAATGTCCTGATCCTCCATATATTGTTGTATGCTGGCCGCCATGCTCTGCATCTGGGTAAGCGGCTGGTCCGTCTCAAATCCGTTCGGGACCGAGTCCTCACCGATGGCAGGGAACTTCAGATCCGAAGGCACTTCCTCCAGCTTGATATTCGTCTCCAGACCCAGTTTTTTCTGCATCGCGTTGGCGATCTCCTCCAGCTTTGTGATGTTGACATTTGATATGCTGTAGAGGAGAACAAAGAATGTCAGTACCAATGTGATCATATCCGCATAGGTATTCAGCCATTCCTGTGTATTCTCTTCTCCCCGTTCTTTTCTCTTCACTGGGACTTCCTCTTTTCCGTGCGCTTTATCCTGAATTTGTTGTTATTTCCCTATATCCAGAGCTTTCATCGCCATGCTCTTTGCGATGTTGAGCGCCGTGACATTCGCCTCATAGGCGCGCGTAGCCGCCATCAGATCCACCATCTCCTCCGCGCTGTTGACATTGGGCAGCATCACATAGCCGTCCTCGTCGGCATCCGGATGGGACGGATCATAAACAGGAACAAAAGGCTCCTCGCTGGCTACTACCTCTTCCGCGATCACGCCTCCGCCGCCGGAGGTTGAAAGCGCCCTGCCGAGTTCGCTCTTAAAATCCATCTGACGTTCCCTGAGGACTACCTGTTTCCTGCGGTATGGCCCGCCGTCCTCCGTCCTTGTGGTTCTCTGATTTGCAATATTCTGCAAAATGATATCTGTTCTGAAACGCTCCGCCGTAAGCGCAGAGCCGGTAATATTCAGTGAATCTAAAAAGGCCATAGCCATCCTCCCCGGACTTAATAAACCGCATACGCAGTTTCTGTGTTATTTTCCCGTATTATTTATCACATAGCGCAGCGTGGAAAACCGGCCGGAAATGCGGTTTGTCAGTGCAGAATACTGCACGTAATCCTTCCACATCTCCAGTTCTTCCGCCTCCACCTGGACATTGTTGCCGTCCGGCCGCGCTTCCGTCGTGTTATCCTGGGAAATCACAGGTTTGTACTCCGTCACTGCCCTGCCGTCTTCGGCCGATTCGCGAAGAACCTTTTTAAAGTCCAGCTTCTTTGCTTTGAATCCGGGCGTCTCTACATTGGCGATGTTATGACTGTGAACCTGCTGTTCCATCCATGTCTGATCCAGCGCATTCCCAAGCGCCCGGATCGACGGATCTTCAAATAGAGCCATGATTTAACCTCTTACCTTTACATTCCTTTGCCGCTCTGTGACATTCGCACCTGCTTGTCGGCCTGGACAAATGCGTCTTTTAATTCCTCTACCATGGGCAGAATCTCATTAATCTGCTCCGCGTCGTTATTTATATTAGCCTGCACGATGGAATAGCTGAAATACTCATAGAGTGACGAAAGTCCCTTCGACACTTCATACTGGGTATCCAGTGTCGTATTCAGATGGGTTATAATCGCCCTCGCCCTCTTCAGATTCTCATTTCTTCCTGCTATATCCTTCTCTTCGATGCAGATTACCGCCTTATTCAGCCGGGAGATGATCTCACTGTAAAGCAGCTTGAGCATGTCTCCCTGCGTCATCGTCATCACTGACTGTTCTTTATATTTTGCGTATGGGTTTTGCATACTGACTGACCTCCGTTATGTAAACTAGCCTTCCCTGTATTGTGTTAGGAGAACTGCTGGGTGAGCCAGGAGCTCTGGCTGTTCATATTGGAAATTGCTTTTTCCATCTCGGTAAACTGCTTCCAGTAACGTGTTCTCTCATTATTATACTTCGTGTTAAGCTTGGAAAGCGTTTCCGAAATTCCCTTCAGCTCGTAATACAGAGAGTTGCTGGTTTCCATGACATCCTTGGCGCCTGCATACCTTACCAGGGAACCCGGACTGCCGCTGCTGGCATTTGCCGTCTCCTTCATCACCTTCTGAAGCTGAACCGCAATGCCGTTATCCTTATCGGTAAACATCTGCTGGATCTTTTCCAGATTAGTGGACAGTGCGCTCTTAAGCTTGCTCTCATCAAGAATCAGCTTCCCGTTATCCTTATAATTGCTGGATGCTTCAATTCCGATATCGTAGAGAGCGAGACCTGCGCTGCCCACCTTCTGATACATGGCGCTGCGCATATCCTGTAAAAATTTTGAGATGTTGGAGTCATAACGGAGCAGGCCTTCCTTGGCCTTTTCCTCCCATTTTTCAATTTCCTTTTCGCTCATTTCTTTCTTCTGGGCGTCAGTCAGGGGAGGATACTTCTGGAAATTTGCCTTCGCATTAACCTGCTCATTCAGCTCTTCAATAAGGGCGTTATAGTCGTCTACAAAACCTTTTAAACCTTCTACTATTTTATCAGTATCTTTAGAGGTAGTCAAGCTAATTGGGGCGTCTGCGGCGCTCGTAACTGCCTTTAATTCAATGGTAATTCCATCCAATTCAAAGCTGTTGGTGTTCCGCTCGATCGTGTTGCCGTTCACTACAATCTGAGCATTCTGTCCCTTTTGTAATTCCTTTATCTCCGCATGAGCCGGGTCTCCCTTGAACTGGTTGAACACGATTTCATCATTCGCGAACAGTGCCTTCAGTACGTCCTTTCCCGCTCCCTCCGATGTGATGGATATCGGCTGGGTAATACCTGAAATTTCCAGTTCCCCCGTATCATTATTAAATTCTGCCGTGACCGGATTCCCGCCGTTTTGAGCCGTCAGCTCCTGTTTCAGCCGGTCAGCCAAATCCTGTATCGTCATGTTACCGTTTACCGCAATCTGAGTGCTTCCAACCTTGATTGTGGCTCCCGCATCCGTAAAGTTCTGTTTCTCAATCAGCATGCCCAGCCGGGTGTCGGCAGTTACCTGCATCTGTGTCTGGCCTTCTTTAAATCCAAGCTGTCCCGTGAACGTTCCTTCTATATTCTTTTTACTAAAACTCACCTGATATCCGGCCTTTGAAACAAGTTCAAATTGGCTGTGATCCGCATCGACGGCCGTCAGCTTCACCTCAACCTGATTGTCACCGGAACCGTCTTTCCCAAATGTCGCTGCCAGTGACTCATTCAGTGCGGCTGCATATTCGCCGGGGCTGGTATATCCTCCCTCCTTGACGGGAACGCGTACCGAGTAATCCCTGCCGTTAATATTGAGCGATACCATGGAATCCTGGGTCTTAATGCCGTCTAATGCTGCCTGGAACAGGCTGTTTTCAATCGTGTCACCGATTATGGTATCCGTATTTCTAAGGCCCTTACCGGTTCCCAGCACACCGTCTGTGCCATCCTTGGTTCCGCTTGCCAGACCAAACATCGCAGTCATCAGATTCCCCTTGGACTGGGTGATCGTGATCCCCGAAATGTCACCTGTGTTCGCTGATTCCAGAACAAATTTATCATCAATCGATGAATATGTCAGACGAACTCCCGCATCACTGTTATTAATCCGGTTAATAATATCTCCCACCGTATCTTCCGATGACGCCTTAATCTCCGTACCGTTAATCTCAAATATAAATTCCCGCCCCTGAAGAGCAGTGTTAAACGGAGAATTAGAGAGACTGGTATTATAATTCAGCTTGTTGGTGCATCCGCTTGAAAATCCCATTTTGCTCAGGACTTTATCTGTCACCACGCCTGAATTATCCCCTAATGCCGAGTCCTGCAGGATAATTTGATGCGTGGTTTTTTTCCCGCCTGCTTCATCGTTAAATTTAAATGTTAAAACATCCGCACCGGACGACGACTGTATATCGGTCTGAACGGTACCGCCAAACACTTTTTGAAGGCCCGCATTTATATTATTCTTCAGCTCTGAAGCGTTGGCTGCGCCTTTAAATTTGATTGTCTTTTTTACTCCGTCGAGTGACAAATCAAAAGCGTACTCCTTATCTGCGTCATTAAATGCGCTTACGTCGATATTTCCCTCCAATTGATTTGAAAGTGTATGTCCGTCTATTGTCGCCCCCTTATATGCCTGGGCCAGACTGCTGACTCTGTCAATCACCACACTGGGAGACGCGGTTGACTTTGCAGAAACCACTTTTACCGCACCGGAGGAACTGGTACCGGTCATCACATTATAAAAACTGCTGCTGAGCAGGTTTGTATTGTTTGTGCCAAAAAAAGAAAAATACTTGTCGCTGAAGCTGTTGATCTTGGTAATTACATCCCGGTATATTTCCTGTTTCCATTCAATCTGCTGCTTTTTTGCATTCTGCTTGTCAATCTTAGCCTGTGTGCCGGACAACAGTTTATCTACCATATCCTCCGTGTCCAGGCCCGATGCCAGACCGGGCATAAAATTAGATGAACCGTTTGGCCCGATGCTACCTGTTGATGCCATAATTATCTCCCCTTTATATACGAAAAGCCGAAACGGCAGTTAACGTTTTTTATCGTAAAGCACCCCTTTGGCTGCCTGAACTCCCATACTGTTCATATATCCGGTAAATCTGGAGTTGTTCTTGTTCTGTTTAATGCGTTCTTTCAGAACGCTCATCATTGATTCCATATTCTTTCTGATCTGCGGTTCCATATCCCTGATGCGTGTAATAATTCCAAACAGCTCCTGGCCGGCCTCGAATATTTCTCTTTCTCCTGGCTGAAGCTCCGAATAATTGCATTGGTTCTTTGACGCCTTCAGTATAACCGAACCCACTCTGCTCCGGCCTGCCGCCTCGCGTACTTTCATATCCAGATCGTCAATCTGTTCTTTCAAGCTCTCCCGTTTAGAAACGCACTCTATCATCCGGTCAATATCTTCCGGAGAGTCCGTCATCATCTGCTCCGTCACCGATTCAAAGCATATGAACAGCCTTGCCTTTTCTTTTAAGAGTCCGGCTACCTCTTGTTCAATCTCTGTCTCAATCCCCATCTGGTTCCTCCGTATTCTCCTCCGTCTGGTTTGCGGCATAGAGATTTCGTGTGAGCTGGAATACCTTCAGGAGATCCACTTTATCGGCGGCTTCCTTATTATTTTCTACCGTGAGGTAAAGCTCGGTCCGGGTGATCTTCATATTTTCCGGCGCACTGATCCCAATACGCACCTTATCCCCCTTAACCTCTGTGATAAAAATCTCAATCTCATCTCCGATTTTGACCGACTCACCTTTTTTTCTCGTTAAGATCAGCATACCGATTCCTCACTCTCCGGACCGAATACGGGCATGCGAATCGGATAATCCTGGTCCAGAATCACCTGCATGGCCAGATTCGTCTTGTGATTAATGATAACAGGACTTTTCATATTGACTGTCGACTGGCGGAACGTCTCCCCAATCACGGCAATCACCCAGCAGTCCAAATCGTCCTTTGGAGATGCCTGCAGTGTGATCAGTACATCCTGCATGACAACAGGCGCATAATCCCTGCACACCTGAAGCGGATTCATAAGGATAAAACAAACCGACTTCTGCTCAATTGACTGCAGCCAGCAAATTCCGTTTCCCATATTAGAATCCGTAACCAGCACATATTGGGTATACTCCTCAAACCCATAGATGGGCTGTTTAAATGTAATAATATTATTATCCTTAATCTCAACGATTCCAAAATCCCGCGTCTCTATGTTCATACATTCTTCCTTCCATCCGAACTTATTCCGGTAACGATGCCGGGCTTATTCTAGCGCTCCCTCTCATAGCCGGGTGCGGCGCTCGGCGGAACATACATTGGTTCTCCCATATATTCGATCTCCACCTTCGGATACTGCTCCACATTGATTGACAGTTCTCCCGGTACATAGTTTGTCATTGCATTCTTAATATCTGCTTCAAACTCGATACTGGAAGGGGTATAGTCCATATCCAGTTTCCCCGGCTTCCAGCTTATATCCGGCGGTGGGAGCGGCACAGCCTCCAGATTGGTGCGGGACTGCATCTGGGACGTCATCTGCATATAAATAATATCCGGGATATTGGCCCCTTTCTGTATCTGGGCCATCTGATTCCCCACCTGCACATAACGGGCCGTGGCCTCCTGAGCCGCCGCTTTTCCCTTATCAGCCTGGTATGCCAGAAAGTCCTGGCTGGTACGGCGTCCGAGACTTTGCCGCTGCTCATAAGTGTCAATATTTACTTTTATATTCTGGGAGTGCATCTGAATGCTTCCCGGTGTCTGCTCCATATTTACATGCGGCGTCGGAAGCTGTGCTTCCAGTCTCGCCCGCTGAGACGTCATCGATAATTTAATCGGAGTTGACGTTATTTTTAATACGTTCATCATAATAACACCTCTTTACTTGATCATTATCTCATAAAATCAAAAATAGACGCCGGTATGATGTTGCTGCCAAGCTGTAAGGTTACCATCCATGCCATCTCATAATTCTTATTTTCAGTTGCTTCCTGTTCAAGCTTCACGCCTTCCAGGTTCTGCTGGCTTTCCTTCAGGTTAATCTGGTTAGTCTCCAGCCGATCCTTTGTCCTTTCAAGCAGCTTTTCCCTTGTTCCAATCTCCGTGATCGAATTGGAAATGCTCCCCGCCTTATCTTTCAAAAGTTCTGCCGTGGCTATCGCTCCGTCCTTATCACCTGCCCTCAACTGTGTTTCGAGCTGATCCATAAGGCTGTATACATTATTGGGATTGCCTTTTCCGTCTGTTCCATATCCCAGTACATCAACTCCGGAGGTCGAAATCTTAATTCCCGTTTTTGCCCCTGTACCCGTCTGGCCGTTGATCCCAAACCCGATATCCAGATAGACATCCTCATTATTTTTAAAATCTCCGGCTGATGCCGCTGTGTCTACCGGCGTTCCGTTGAACAAAAGCTTTCCATCCGCAGAGAGCGAAAACGGCGCTTCATTGCCGGAGCCGGAAAACAAAAATTTATTGGCATAGGTTGCATTCATAGTCTGGAGCATTTCATTCTTTTGTCCGTTGATCTGCTCTGCCAGAATTTCAAAATCCTTCTGTTCCTTTGGTCCGCCCGCACTGGTCGCCGTCTCGTAAGCAGAAGTGGCGATGGACTGGATAACCATAATATTGCCCTCCGCAGATGACAGTTCTCCTGCGGCGTTGTCAATGGTTCTGATATGCTCCTCGGTCTTTGCAAGCTGATCTCTGATTACAAAAGCGCGGGCCGCCGCCGAGGTATCCTCAGAAACATGGTTAAATGATCGCTCCGAAGCCAGACGCATATTTGAAGCGGCCAGATTGCTTATATTGCGCTGCAGGTTCGTATTATAATTTGCCAGCAGCATATTATCCGTGATTCTCATAAAAGCTTCCCCTTCCTAATCCGATTATCTTCCCACCAGTCCCACATTGTTGATGAGAATATCCAGTTGTTCGTCCATCGTAGTCATCAATCTCCCCAAAGCCTGATATGCCTTGTTGAAAGACATCATATTGACCCCCTCCTCATTAAGGGACACGCCGGACTGGGACATCCTGTCCGTATCCACACTGTTGGCAGTCGACACACAGGATTTAAGCCTTGCTTCGTTCGTACTGATCTGCGTTCCGAGCGTAGTCGTGACATGGGTTACGTATTCATAAAAGCTGCCGTTGAATTCTCCCATCTGCAGATCCTGATCGAGTAATTTCTTCATGTTTAATATATTGTCGGTTGCCATCTGTCCGTTCGGATTATTTTTCTCTATCAGATAAGAGGCGTCATTGGCCCACATATCACTGATTGAAATATTTCCCGCCGTCACATTGCCTTCCTCATCCCCCTGAAGAAGCATTTTGTAGGCATCGGGAGTCTGCGGACTGCCTGCCTGGTAGGTATCCGGTATAATCCGGTTAAAAACCTCTGCCAGTTTCGATGCCATCGCATCCAGCTTGTGCTGATAGTATGGGATTCCTTTATTCAAACTGCTGTCACCGGTAAGGGCTTCACTGTAGCTGCGCAGCGCCCCGGTGGGAAGTGCCACTGTTTTGTTATCCCGGTTCCAATGCATGCTCACACCGTCATCACCAAGCTTTATTGAATCATTCCAGAAATTATTATTTTCAGAATCTACAACTGTCTGCCCATTAAACTTAACTTGTATGCTTCCGTCACTTTTATTTGTGACCTTAACCTCACCGTAACGTGCAAGCTCGTCGAGTATGACATTTCGCTGATCCATCAAGTCATTTGGCCCGTAGGTAACGCCGTCATAGTCGGTGTTCAAAAATACTTCATGGGTGATTGTCCTGTTTAAGTCGGTAAGCTGGGCCAGCTTCGTGTTAATGTCATTGACTGATACGCTGAGATCATAGATCTGGTTCTCCATGATTCCCTTTAGTTTTGTATCATACTCGTTTAAAACTTGTGTCAGACCCATGAAGGAGTTCATTACGATATTGGCATGTGTCTCATCCTGAGGATTTCCGCTGAAATCAGATATCGCCTGTGATAAAGTTTTCAGTGCATTCTGTATGCCGCTGCCATCCACCTCCGGATCACTGATAGCCGCCTGGATTTCATCCAGGATTACCGCGCTTTGATCGTAGTATCCTACATCACCGTATTCCAGACGGAATTTACTGTCCAGGAAGGAATCTCTTATCTGGGCCACGCCTCTCATATCCACACCCTGTCCGGCCAGAGGAATCGAACTTCCTGCAAACCGGTCATTTCCGTATGCCTGAACCGTCACCGTATCGAGCCGCTGTCTCGTATACCCCTTTGTTTTTACATTCGATACATTATTAGCAATAATATCGAGGGCTTTCTGCTGTACCATCAGTCCCCGTTTAGTTGTTTCCAACCCCATAAATGTCGGTCTCAATCGAACCACGCTCCTATCTTATCAGGGCTTTGCGCCTCTGCCCTCGTCTGCTAAATTTTCTTCTCAAAGATGTTCCTCCGGGAAGCAGGACCCGGTTTGTAGACTCCGCTCTCTCCCGTAAGGCCGGAGGTTTTCACTCCCATCCTCAAAAGCTCCGTCTGAGCCATCTTTACTGCCTTCTGGTTAATAAATTTCACATTATCCACTGCTTCAGCAAGGCGGCCGTAGAGGTTGACAAGTGTCTTCCGCTCCTCCCCTTCCGTACGTTCCATCAAATCCTTAAACGTACACCCGGCCAGTCCCAGCGATTCCATCAGCTCCCGGCGCCTTTTCTCCATATTTTCCAGCTGCTTATCGGCAGCCTGCTGCATCACGATGGTCTCTTCAATCTGCTTTAATTCCTTTGCAGCCAGGCAGTCCAGCTTTTCCTGCTGTTTTTCTTCCAGCTGTTCGAAAAATTCTGTATATTCTTTTAAAAACTTAATTAAACTTTCCAAGTTATTCCCTCTTCCATTTCCGAAACCTGATACTGAATTTTACCGTTTTCCCGTCTGTTACAGGCCTGACATCAGGCGCCTTGCAATCAGTTCTGCCGATACCTGATAACTGCCGTCCTGCACCTGCTGCTTTATCTGGGCAAGCCGTTTGGGCCCTGCTCCTGCGTCCATGGATTTATGAATCGAGGACGAAAGCTTGGCAGCCTCCTGCTTTTTCATCGCTTCGCTGCTGATATGGATTTCATCATTCCTGACCCTGCTGTCCGCATGTGCTAAGACAGAGCCCCCCTTTTCCGTTCCCTTTACCGCAGCCATTGTGCTTTTGTATGCAGATAAATTCCTGGTTACTTTTACATCCATTTTCGTCACCCTTTCCCAAAAATTCAGTCTATATTTTGCCGGCCTGAGAGCTGACGGCAGGCTGATAACATTCATCTTCTAGTAATGTTATCGTATCTTTTGCCAAAAACTTTAGCAGTTGCAATCTATTATTTATTTTATTCTTGATTTTTTTTGTCCGTACTCGGCATTCTTGTATTACTCCTGCATATCCATTTTCCTGCATTGTATATTGTCGGTATTCTTGATATAATGGGCATTAGAAAAAAGTCGAATTTTACCGATTAAGGGGGTAACTATAATGGCAAAGACCATCGTCCTTTCCAACCAGAAAGGCGGCGTAGGCAAAACAACGACGGCCAATGCTCTGGCAGTGGGTTTTAAATCGCGGGGGTTCAGTGTACTCGCTGTGGATATGGATCCGCAGGGAAACCTCTCCTTCAGCCTCGGGGCTGACGCAGAAAGCAGTGCAACCATTTATGATGTGCTGAAAGGAGAATTGAAAACCAGATTTGCGATTCAAAAAGCTCCCCTTGTAGATACCATCTCATCCAATATTCTGCTCAGCAGTATTGAGCTGGAATTTACCGGTGTCCAAAGGGAGTTTCTTCTTAAAAATGCACTGGCTCCGATCCAGTCATCATATGATTACATCTTCATCGACTCGCCTCCCGCGCTGGGTATCCTGACCGTCAACGCATTTGCGGCGGCGGATTATGTGCTTGTTCCGATGCTTTCCGATATTTTCAGCCTTCAGGGAATTACCCAGTTAGCTGAAACCATTGAACGGGTTAAAAATTACTGCAATCCTGCCATCCAGGTACTCGGTATCTTCCTGACCAAACACAATCCGAGGACACGCTTCAGCAAAGAAGTAAAAGGAACCGTGGATATGATTGCCGAGGATCTGCACATCCCTGCTCTGGATACCTATATCAGGGAAAGTGTTTCCCTCCGGGAAGCCCAGTCACTCCAGCAGTCCGTTCTCGAATATGCTCCAAAAAGCAATGCCGTAATTGATTACGAGAGCCTGATCGATGAATTGATAGGGAGGGGGTTATAGTCATGGCTAAAAGCAGAGCTGAAATTGATAAAGAGATAATGTACCGGAAAATTATGCCGAGTGCAGCAAGAAGCGGAGGGGCAGTGACATCCGCCGATCCCGGCAGTACTGCTGCGGCAGCGGCGCCCTCATCGGAAATACCATCCCCGTTTTCTGCTCCCGGCCGGAAAACCGCCGGCCTGCAGCTTCCGGAATCCCAGGATATGATTCTGGTAAACCTGATGGAGGATTTGGTCCTGTCGCGTCTGGATGCAACTCTGATGCGGTTTAACTGCTGTAAATGCAATAAATGTAAAAAGGATATCGCCGCCATTGCCCTGAATAAACTGACTCCAAAATACGCCGTTATAAGCCGCGGCGATGAAGTTAAGAAAACAGAGACCGAAAATCAGTATGGTACCGAAGTAACCGGTGCGCTGGTTCAGGCCATCATGCTGGTAAAAAAAGAACCCAGACATTAAACGGATCACTCGCAAAAGGGCCGTGGAATAACTCCACAGCCCTTTTTGTTTGATGATGAAAAATACGCAGAGCGTGCTTTTTATCATCCGATATTTTACTGTAATAACTGTAATACTGACTGAGGCTGCTGATTTGCCTGTGCCAGCATTGCCTGAGCAGACTGCTGAAGAACGCTGTTCTTCGTAAATGTCATCATCTCTTTCGCCATATCTACGTCTCTGATACGGGATTCTGCCGCCGTGATGTTCTCTGTCGTTACACCAAGGTTGTTGATCGTATGCTCCAGACGGTTCTGCAGAGCGCCTAACTGTCCACGCTGTGTGGATACGGTGTTGATTGCTGTCTTGATTGTAGCCATTGCGCCCTGTGCATTGGCAAGGGAATCGACTGTTACGCCTTTTACGCCTAAATTAGCTGCCTTCATGTTTGAGATAGCCAGATTCAACTGGTTGAATCCGTCGTTTGTGTCGCCGATCTGAAGTGTAAGGCTGTGAATCGCTTTGCCGCCTACCTGCTGCGCCGCGCCAAATGTGGCAGCCGTACCTACTTGGTTAGCAGCATCGGCAGTGTAGTTGATTGTCTGGCCTTCCAGCTTAATGGATGATAAGCCTTTAGCTAAGTCTCCGCTCAGGGAACCGTCGTCAATCCCCTTCTGTACCGCATTCTTAATGGCGTTCTCAATATCCTTTGCCGTGTAGGAGGATGCGTTTGTCTTGGAACCGAGTTTGACAGAGACATTGCCGCCCGTGAGATCAACCGAAATAGTTCCTCCCTCTTTAGCAACATCATTTGTGATTGTAATCGTCTTTCCTGCCGCTCCTGCGCCGACACTTGCATGAAGATTAGTACCGGTTGTTCCGACTCCTACGTCAATTGAGCTTGCATTATTGAGACTTCCGTCCAGAAGCTTAATACCATTGAAATTTGTACTGTCTGCAATACGGTCAATCTCGTCGTTTAATGCATTGAACTCATCCTGGATTGCCAGACGGTCTACCGGATCATCATACGTTCCGTTAGATGCCTTGGTAGCCAGCTCGGTCATACGGTTCAACATGGAATGAACTTCCTGTAAGCCGCCCTCTGCCGTCTGAATCAGGGAGATTGCATCGTTGGCGTTATCGGTTGCCGTCTCCAGACCTTTGATCTGGGCTCTCATCTTCTCGGAGATTGCAAGACCTGCTGCATCATCGCCGGCGCGGTTGATCTTGTAACCGGAAGATAATTTCTCTAACGATTTGGAAATATTGTTGTTGTTGATTCCCAGCTGTCTCTGGGAGTTGAGTGCCATAATGTTGTGCTGAATCCTCATAATATTACCTCCATGTAATAAATTTCCGGACTTCCCTGTCCTTTTTATTCGGTTTTGTCTGCCAAACGGGCCCTGTCTGGCAGGGAGACCGGTAAGAACATACCATCCTTACCGTCCTACTTTAAATATCGATCGTTTCACAGAAGTCTTTACCGTGAAATTGCACAACATTATACTTATATTTTTGTCTATATTTACTCTTTTTTGGACACATTTATCCGTAGAGGCTCTCCTCGATATAATATTCTTCCAGGGATATCCCCTTCTCCGTCATATACCTGGCCACCTCCACGCCTACATACCGGAAGTGCCACGGCTCATAATTGATCCCGGTAATTTCTTCTTTGCCTCTGTCATACCGGAGAATGAATCCATATTCAGCGCAGTGTTCCCGCAGCCACTTTCCCTCCCTTGTATTTTCGAATCCCTCTTCAAGTTTTTGGTACGATTGGGAATAGATATCCACGGCAAGGCCCAGGCAGTGTTCGCCGGAACCAGGAATAGAAAGAACATGCCGTGCTTCTTTATATGCGTTTTCCATCGTATAGCCCCGTTTAACGAGTGTTTTAACCTTCCGGTTAAATAGAATCTCCTGACGGTCCAGTGTCCTGTATGCCGAACAAATGATGGGGTGCAGGCCCTCTTCTTTCATATCCGACAGCATCAGAACCGTTGCATCGTAAATCCGGGAATCCACCGACTGTCCGGTTCCCGGCAGCGCTTTCAGCTCTACCGCATAATCTTCCGGAATTGGGTATTCTGCATTGGTCAGAATCAGGGCCCACATATCCTTGCTCTCAAGCGGAGGCCCCCCCGCTGCCGCATTATCTTCTGCCGTCTTTGGCTGCACCGTTTTTTTTGATTCTGTTACCGTTTTTCCTTTTTCTGCCTGATTTTCCGCCTGTGTTTCAATTGATGCCTCCGGCCGCGTCTCCGTTAACGCCGCATCTGTACTGCCTGCGCTTTGTACTTTATTCATCTCCGCCTTAGCGCCTATATACATAAACACGAGGATCAGAAGAAATGTATAAATCATCATTCTCCTGCTCCTCACCACAAATCCGTCCAGGGAAGTTTTTTTACGCAATTTCGTTCCTCCCGCTCTCCTTGTAAAACTACCTTATCCGTCTCAACTGATCGTTCTGCCGCTTCAGAATATACTTGTAAAGCAAATCCTCCTGGAGGTTGGTCATATCCATAAACTCGCAGCCATAGCCAATCAGACTGTCCGCCCTGGGCACACGGCGCCGGATAATACAGTTGTAGATCATGGAATCCCGCATTTCTTCGATGACAATATCAAAGCCGTCCCCAATTGCCAGCTCCAGACCTGACTTGAACATCAGGCCCCCAAGGCTGATATCCACGAGCTGTACATTCTGGTTCAGGTATTCCGTTTCCGCCGTATTTCCATTTTCATCCACATACTTGTGGCTCAGACGCAGTATCACGGCCCTGCTCCGGGAACTGATACGGAAATACTGCCTTCTCTCATCATTGGTCGCTTCGGTCAGATTGATAATCCGGGCAATCTTGCTGGTGGAGAGATATACGTTTCCAACCAGCACGCGGAATCCCAGCTTTGTATTATAAATTTCCACCTTTACCACCATATTGTAGGGGATTTCCGGCAGCTCATTCCTGGAGCTGTTGATATCAATATAAGTATCTTTGATCTTATGTAACGTTCCCATGGTGAGAAGATCATTGCTGGTCGATTTTATCACACATGAAGAACCGATATACTCATCCGGTATTATGACCATACTCCTGCCTCCTTACCTGTCCGGCGCTTTTTTTCCCTGTCTGGAGAGACTTCGGCTTCTGAGAAGATTCCTCCCCCTCTCCTCCCGCTCTTCGGACCGTGACAGGGCTTCTTCGTTCTTAATCCGGGCCGAGGCTTCCAATAGCCTGCAATAGATAGCGGCAACCACCTCATAGAGATCCACCGGAATATTGCTTCCCACTTCCAGCATGCATAAGAGGGAGGCTGCGCTGTCGTCCTTGAAAACGGGAATCCCCTTTTTTTCGGCAATATCGATTATCTTCTCCGCTACGGTCCCATATCCGGAGGCGATTACCACCGGGGATGTATCCTCTTCTACATTATATTTAAGCGCTACGGCTTTATTTTTCCTAGATTTTGACATCGACACCAGTCCTTTTATACGGTAATGTTTTAAACACGTCCATCAAAGAACGGTTTTTATCCAGCTTATCCACCTTCAGTTCCGTAATCCGGTATCCTTTTTCCTGTATCAGCCGGGAAAATTCAGGCGCCATTGCGGAAAATACTCCGGCATAATCGCCGGGGCAGAACAAATAGAAAGAAATCTCCTTTCCGTCAGCCATAAATTCGGCTTCGAACTGTCCGATCCCGCTGATATCAAAGGTCACAAGCACGTGGACATGGCTGTTTCCGTCCTTCTCTCCTTTGTAGTTTTTGGAACCGCTGTCGTTCGGGTCAATCCAAAGCTCGGAAAATGCATTCAGTCCCTGAAATTCAACCGGAATGACAAAATGCAGCAGCGGCGTATAGTTACAGGGAGATGACAAAAGGCTCACAATAATTTTTTCAATCTTGTCTCCGTTTAAGCTGGCCATATCAGATTCGCGATCCTGTTTTCCGATGATATCGGCCAGGATATCCATGATCCGGGAACGGTTTTCAACGCTGTCCCCAGTCCGGAAGCCTTCCATATATTCAAATACCATCTGTCTGAACTGATCCTTGCTCTCTCTCCCATTAATATGAATCAGAACATTCAGCAGCGCTTCCTGAAAGAAGGATTCGTTATCCTGGAACCGTGACAGATTATAAATGATGATAGGAACCACCCTGGCTATCTGCGGGCTGTAAAGTATGCTGCTTTCCATATCTTTTAATAATTCCAGGATCTTTTCTTTTAACTGCTGAAAAGAGGCTGAACTGTCCGGCCCGCGCAGTTCGTTTAAAATGACATCGATGCGTTCCGACAGACGGCTGCTTCCGGCTAGCTGTTCCCTCAGGTATTCCAGGCTGTTGGCCGCCGAATCCATCACATCCTGTCTTGCGATTGCGCCGTTGATCGATTTCAGAAGGTCCGCGATCTCTTTCGACATGTTCGGATTTTCCGATAAAAGTCTCCTTAATGTTTCAAATAAAGGGCCTTTGAAAAGTGTGGAGGCATATTCCTGTTTTAACAGCTCCTCCACAATCTGATCCGGCTTTATCAGGAGTGACTGAAACAACTGACGGATTTCCTTAGTCACTGTTTTATTATTTACGGGCAGGAGGCTGATAATTTCCTCCAGCATATAAATATTTTTTAAGTAGTTGACTGTGACATCCGGATCCTTTAACAGGTTCATCAGTACGGCGGACCCTGTCTCCTTCTGAAAAATGTTATGCTGTCCCAGAAGACCGCTGCTTTCCGGATTTTTAGCAATATGACTGATTTCCTGGAGATCAAAGGGGATCGACGGATCGGCAACCGGCTTGTTTGATTCCACAACATTTTTACTTAGAACAGGCGATGTCACCTTCAGTATATCTGCCATTAACGCAATCCTCTCTTAATCTGTCCGTCTGCATAATAATAACTGCAATTTTCTTCTTTTCTGGAAATAACCAGACGGCTGTCTCCGATGGAGATAATCGTGCCTCCATATATTTCTCTGGCAGCCAGCCTGGACTTTTTAACTTCCTTCAGTTGTGCCGTCAGCTTCTGCATCTGATCTTTTAATTTTTTCTGCTTCATGGTGCTGACCGGCAGCCAGATTTTCAGCTCATTCAATTTCTCATTCTGTTTTGGAGAAATACTCCCCGCCTTCTGCCGGTTGTTCAAGTATGCTATATTTTTTTTGCACTCCTCAAGCTGTGCCGTAATCTCTGCAATTTCCTTTTTAAGCGCTTCCACTTCTTCCAGAAGCTGCGGTGTCACGCCCAGCGTCACAAGAGTCGTGATCTGGCTCATGGCTCCCACGGTCTTCACATTCATCTGGTTATATACAGAACATACGCCCCCGATAAAAGCCGCCCGTCTGCCGGTCAGGGTCAGGTTATTTCCGCATGACACATCCGAATTGATAATATACTCTGCCTGGATATCTCCTTTGGCATAAATGCGGCAGTCTTCCAGAAACTTAGCCGTAATATCTCCCCCGGCCTCAAGAATCCCGGTTTTCATTCCCCGCATTCCTTTATAGAGTATAATATTCCCCACGGCCGTAAGAGTGGCTCCCTCCACGATTCCCATAACCGTGATATCGCCTTTGGCCCTGACCGTGAATCCCTCCAGTACGTCTCCCTTAATACTGACGCTCCCGGTGAAATCGATATTTCCCACGGAGTTATCCACATTTCCGCTGATATTCAGAATCTTTTCCACATGGAAACGGCCGCTCCTGAAGGACAGGTTCCCCTCACAGGCCGTAATCAGTTTGTCTTTTTCCTCGTTATATATTACATTTTTACCCTGCGGAATCGGCGGCATGATACCCGCTTTTCCGTACACAGTGTTGCCGAAGATATCCACACCGTCCTCCGGCGGCTCCGGCGGAGTCAGTTCGCAGACCACTTCCCCCGCTTTCACATTATGGATATAGTTGGTACTTTTAAAATCAATGCTCCCATTTTCTTTTGAGGCAAACTTCACCTCTTTGCGGCGCGGAAAAAAATCCTTTATTTTACCGTTTTTTCCGTCTACGGGAGGAGTTCCCGCGGCAAACTCAAAAACCTGGTTATAAAGCTCATTCTCAGCAATATCCTTCAGTTTATCTTCATCAATCCCATACTCAATCCCCATCTGCTCCAGCAAGTCTTTTATGTCTCCCAGCGTAATGTCCCTTCCGCCTCCTGCAGGGCTGTTCACCATAATTGATGCACTCATTTTATCCTCCGAGATTGCGATTTCTATCTCTGCATCCCTCGGCTCCTGCGCTGATTCCCGCTGCGCTACTCCGGCCTCCGGATCCGCTGTTTCTGCGGTCATCTCAGGTTTATCCGTTCCCAGCTCCTTTTTCTTCTCCGCATCGTTCCAGTCTTCCACCGTCTCGATCAGAGCATCCATTCCGGCTGATTCCTTTGAGCCCTCGAAACCAGGCTCTTCTTTCAAAAATCCCTCATCCGGGTCCAAATCCTTAAGCCTGAATTTCTTTTTTTCTTCCGGCTCCCGGGATTTGGCAGACTCTTCCTCTTTATCCGCCGAACTCTTCCGTTTTGAAAATAAGCTGAATATCAGATTTTTATATCCCATAGGATCCCTCTATCATCTCGGATTATTTAATATTACATTTCAGAATTTCTTTGTTCTTTTATCTCAGGTTATTAATCATTTCCTCAAGCTGATCGGCCACCGTTACAATCCTGCTGTTAAGCTGGAATCCCCTCTGTGATTCTATGACGCTTACCATCTCACCGCCAACATCGGCATTTGAGCCTTCCAGAGCGCATGCAATAATCTTGGGACTGTTATAATTCCCTCCGTCCCCGTCATACTCCTCCGGTTCCACTTCATACCACTCTCCGCTGGCCGCTCCGGAACGGAACCGGTTATTGCCTGCGGCTATGAGTCCTGCCGGATTATCACAGGTGAAGAGTCCTATCCGTTCCTTCAGCCCCTCGATATCAAGGACATTTGACTCTTCCTCTCTCCCGTTTTTACCTTTTACGGTCTTATATTCCAGCTCGATATAATCACCGTCCATTCCCAACACGTAATGGCCGTCGCCTGTGGTCAGATAATTTCCGTCTTCGGTGGCGGAAATCTGGAAGGAACCGTCTCTGGTGTAAAGGGGTTCTTCATCATCCTCATTTCCCTGTATGGCAAAATAGGCATTGCCTATTATCGCAAAATCCAATGGATTATCAGATGGAAGGAGATTCCCCGCTTTCATGATTGTTTTTACCTGCCCCACCTTTGAGCCATGCCCCACCAGGTGCTGTCCCTCTGCTTTCGTATTCATCTGAGTCTTCATCAGTTCGTCAAAGGTAACCTTTGACACTTTAAAACCGGTTGTATTTACATTTGACAGGTTATTGGCCGTCACGTCCAGCTCCGACTGGAACGCTTTCATTCCGGATACTGCCGAATAAAATGCACTGTTCATTTTCTATTCCTCCCGGATCCTTCATCCGTTATCATTATTAAACTGCTGTCGTTTTCTTCCTTCATCAGATTTTCCCAATCTCAGAAACCGTTTTCTGGTTCATCTGATCGATAATGGTAAGCGCGCGGCTGCAGGACTGGAATGCCCGCTGGATCTCCATCGTCCGCGTCATCTCGTCATTTAAATTCACGTTGGACTGCTCCAGCCTGCCCTGGTAAATCTCAGGATAACTCTCCGTAAGCTGCGCCGTCCCGGCCCCGAACATCCCGTTATCATAAACCGTCAGATTATTGTAATTATCGGCATCCACGATGCTAAACAAATCCAGCTCTCCGCCTTCATTGTCATAAATCACTCCGTTGGAACCGACATTAAATCCGTCCTCACCTATCTCAATCGGGCCCATATCTCCCATTACATAACCTTTTCCCGGCAGAACCAGAAAGCCGTCTTCATCTTTATCAAAGTTACCGTTTCTCGACAGATAATCCCCATTATCTCCCCGGATCACGAAAAAGCCGTCTCCGTGGATAGCCATATTATAGGGATTATCCGTTTCCACTATAATTCCCTCTTCAAAATCCGTCGCTTCACCGGCCACGATGGCTATCGGAGACCCCTGGCCGACAGGCGTTTTGGCTGTCCCTGTCTGCCTCACCAGCTCCTGGTCAAAGGTAGTTCCCATAAGCCGTTTTGACCGGTAGCCGGGAGTCTTCTGGTTCGCCATATTATCTGCCGTAATATCTAATGCCCGGCGGTTCATCAGCATACCTGACGCCGCCGTATAAAATCCTGAAAACATCTGCTCACCCTCTCACATATTCGATCAGATCCTCTTTCAGCTTTGTAATCGCCTTTGTATGGATCTGGCAGACTCTGGATTCACTTATCTCCAGAATCTCTGCTATTTCCGCATATTTTAATTCTTCATAATAATAAAGTGTAATAACTAAACGTTCCTTTTCCTTCAGAGATTCAATCGAAGTAGTCAGAGTTCTGCATATCTCCTTATAATACAGACTTTCTTCCGGCTTATAAGAATCGTTCCGGTTCTCCGGCTCCGCCCTCAGAATCGTACCCGTAATGTCTTCCAGCATGGATTCCAGGGAAATGACTACAGAATGGTTCATATACTGTAAATGGCTCTCCACCTTCTCCGGAGGAATATCAAGATAGGAGGCAATTTCTTCCACATCCGGCTCTCTCATATTCCGGTTCGACAGACTCGCATAAGCCTCTTCGATTTTTTTATTAAAATTCCTTGCCCTGTGAGGAACCCAGTCTTGTTTTCTGATAAAATCAATCAGTGCGCCCCTCACCCTCATATAGGCATAGGTCTCAAATTTAGCCCCTTTTGTCTTATCATACCGATCCATACAGTCCATCAGTGCCAGAACTCCCTGGTTAATCAAATCTTCTTCCTGGGCGTAACCTGACGCAATGCCCCGCATCTGGGAGGCTGCCGAACGGACGATGTAGATACAGCTCATCGTCAGCTCATTTCGCAGCTCCAGATCTTTTGTTGCCTGGTATTTTTCAAGGGACTTTATAAAATCCTGACTGCTTTCCATCGCCATTCATCTCTTGCTTTCCGTTATTCTAACGCGATACTTCCCAGCGCCTGAATCTGTATATTATTATCAATCTCGCTGAAAGAGACCACCGTCACATTGGGATAAAACTGATCGATCAGTTTTTTAAAATAGATTCTCACAACCGGAGAGGTAAGTACGATAGGGATTGAAACCAGCTCTTTGATCTTTCCTATCTCCTCGGTGGAGACATTGATAATTTTCTGTATCGTTATCGGATCCAGCGCCAGATAGGAACCGGTATCCATCTTTTTCACCGACGACATGATCATGTTCTCGATCTTCTCATCCAGACTCAGTACCTTCATCTGCCCGGCTTCTGAGAAGCGGTGGGAAATCGTTCTCTTAAGAGCCTGCCGTACATATTCCGTCAGCATATCCGTATCCTTGACCTGAGTGCCGTAATCGGACAGCGTCTCGATGATTGTCTCCATATCCCGTATCGGAATGCCTTCCCTCAAAAGATTGGCCAGCACTTTCTGAAGACTGCCCACCGTGATGATGGATGGGATCGTATCCTCCAAAATGGTGCTGTTGGTCTTTTTCAGATTTTCCAGCAGATTGTTCACTTCCTGACGGTTTAACAGCTCATGAAGATGTTCCTTTATGATTTCCGAAAGATGGGTGATTATCACCGATGTCGGATCGATCAAAGTATAACCGGCCAGCTCCGCCTGGATTTTTTTATCCTCGCTGATCCATTTGGCAGGAATATGGAAGGCCGGATCCACCGTCTCTATACCCGAAATATCGTCGCTTTCATCACCGGGCGCCAGCGCCAGATAATGATCGGTCAGAATGTCGCCTCTTGCCACCTCTTCCCCCTTCAGAAGAATGCTGTACTGATTCGGGTTGAGCTGCCCGCTGTCCTTGATGCGGACCGACGGGATGACAAATCCCATCTCCAGAGCCATCTGCTTTCTAAACATTACGACACGGTCGATAAAGTTACCTCCGCTGGATTCATCCACCAGCGGTATCAGGCTGTAGCCGAATTCCATCTCTATCTGTTCAACATTCAACAGAGAGTAGACATTTTCGATATTCTTATAAAAGGATGCCTCGCTGGTCACTTCCGTCTCGATCAGACTGCCTGCAGCGGCGGCCTCTTCCACGATGTTTCTTTCTTTTCTTTGTAAATAGTAGCCTCCCCCGATCATAACGGCGGAAATTGAAAGAATCTGCGGCACCGGGAAACCAGGAATTAACACCAGGCACAGAATTGCCGAGCCTGCAATCATAATAACCTTGGGCTGGGCCAGAAACTGGCTGGCAACCTCTTCACTCAAATTATTTTCCGACGCGGACCGCGTTACTATCATACCGGTAGCCACAGAAATCAGCAGGGCCGGAATCTGGGAAACAAGTCCGTCACCGATGGTTGCCGTCGTATAAATCTGCATTATCTCTGAGATTGACCCCTGGTTATTGGTAAATCCCACGATCAGGCCGCCGATGAAATTGATCAGTGTAATAATGATGGAGATAATCGCATCTCCTTTGACAAACTTCGTTGCGCCGTCCATAGAGCCGAAGAAATCTGCTTCCCTCTGTATCTTGGAACGCCTGCTCCTGGCCTGATCCTCATCGATAAGGCCGCTGTTTAAGTCTGCGTCAATCGCCATCTGCTTACCGGGCATCGCATCCAGTGTAAATCTTGCCGCAACCTCGGCCACACGCTCAGAGCCTTTTGTAATGACAATAAACTGAACCAATACAATGATAAGGAAGATGACAAAACCAATTACCACATTTCCTCTGATTACAAATTCACCAAACGTTTTTACGACCTGACCGGCGTCTCCGTTGTTAAAAAGAATCCTTCTTGTGGAAGAAATGTTAAGTCCCAGCCTGAACAGTGTCGTAATTAAAAGAATCGACGGGAATATGGAAAACTCCAGAGCTTCCCTTATGTACATCGTCATACACAGAATAAGGAATGACAGCGTAATATTTGTGATGAAAAAGAAATCCAGTAAAAATGTGGGCAGAGGGATAATAATCAGGAAAATGATTCCGATTACACCCGCTGTCACCAGTAAATTAAATCGTTTCAAGACAGACCACCATTTCGGATAATGTTCTTAGTATCAATAATTTCGCTGACTTTGACCCCAAAGTTATCATCGATCACAACGACTTCTCCCCTGGCAATCAGCTGGCCGTTGACAATAATGTCAACCGGAGCATCGGCAGCTTTTTCCAGTTCGATCACCGTTCCGTTATTAAAATTCAGGACATCTCTCAGTTTGCGCTTCGTCTTTCCAATTTCTACACAGACATTGAGCGGAACATTCATAATCAGTCCCAGATTTCCTTTGATTGCAGGTTCCGGTGCAGCGGCTGCATAACCCGCGCTGCCTGCCGCATTGTAAGCTCCGTAACCGGCACCGCCTTTTGTTACGGGCTCCGGCGCCATACGGCCATTAAGAACCGGGACTTCCCCACTGCCTGATGGCGACAGAACTTTCTGAAGGTTCTGAAAGTCCGCTTTCCGTTTCGACTCCATCCGCTCCTCATCGGCCGCCCTCTTTTTTTCAACCGCCTCTTCGATACTTTCAAACGCTTCTTCGGAGATGCACTGGATAAATTCACTCTCGATCATATCATTGATTACCAGCTTATAAGTAATCATCTGAACCATGTCTTCCCCGTCGCAGCCTATAATTTTATCAAGCTTCTGACCTTCATCATATAGCATAAGCTGACAGGCAGATGCCTTCATCCCGTCCCCCCCGACCAGGTAACCGGCAATAGAAGCCGACGCTTTTTTTATCATCTGATTCATTATTTCACCGGCAGCGCTGAGCGCAACATCGTCAAATTCAAAATCCGGCTCCGGGAGATCTTCATTCCCCATCAGCTCATTTAAAAATACCTGCATATCTCTCTGACGGAATATCATAACAATGTTTCCCGATGCCCTGTCTGTGAGACAGAATTTAACAAAAATTACCGGCTGCAAAAGGGCAAATCCCACTTCATTTGTCTTCTGCTCCTGAATTTGCGGGGTTGTCACCTGAATATTTGATTTCAGTATGGATGAGAGAGATTCTCCCGAATGTTTTGCAAACAATTTCATAATATCATGGAAAATCACTACCTGTTCATTTGTCATAGCTTAACTCCTCTTATTTCACTTGCCCTTTTTTAATTTTTTCTCTTTCGCGCTCTTCTTTTCCAGCTTTTTCTCTTCCTTTTCTTCCTGTTCCGCCTGTTCATCTTTGACGCTTACCGGCAATAGCTTATATAGCTTTTCTTCGATAAACCTTGGGTTCTCACCTTCCTGGATGGCAAGCACCCCCTCCATGACAAGATTTTTACACAGAAATTCTTCCTCATGCCTCATCTTCAGCTTGGAGGCAATCGGGAGAAATACAATGTTGGCAAGAAAAGAACCGTATAGAGTTGTGATCAGGGCCACAGCCATACCGGAGGCAAGCACATCCACATCCTGCATATTGCCGAGCATCAGGATCAGTCCTATCAGAGTTCCAATCATTCCAAAAGCCGGAGCAAAGGCGGCTCCCTTTTCATAAAAGGATCGGTCCAGTGCATGGCGGTCTTCCAGCTGCATAAGCTCTGTCTCCATCAGGCTTTTAACCTTTTCCTGATCGACCGAGTCAACTACCAGCATCAAACTGTTGTAGAGGAATGGATCGTCAATTTCAGTCAGCTTGTCTTCCAGGGATAAAAGCCCCTTCATTCTCGCTTCCGTAGCTAAATCGACAATCTGCTGAATTACCTGTCTTGTATTAAATGTCTGAGGCCTGAATATTATTTTTAAGTGCTTTCCTATCTTTTTGAAGGAACTTCCGGGGAATGATATCATCATAACCCCCACGGTCCCTCCCAATGTTATAAATAAGCTTGGCAGATCGGCAAATGCCTTCAAGTTTGTATACATAAACCGCATCGTTTCCTGATCAAACATCATCCCGAATAATACAAACCCCACCGCAAAAAATAAACCGAGTATTGATAAAGCGTCCATCTTGTTATTTCCTTTTCACTATCTTTTTCGTTTGTCCTCATTTTTCATACATTTTATCCAGCAGTCCCCGAAACGTGTTTCTTTTAAACTCAACCACCTTATTCACAACCTGCTCTTTTGGTTCCCGGACAAGCAGATGTTTGCCGTTCGTCAGCAGAATGGTCGTATCCGGATTTTCCGTAATAATTTCAATCAAATCGCAATTCAATACGAACTGTTCTCCGTTTAATTTTGTCAGTGTAATCATTTATTCACCTGTTAACCTTTCTCACCGCTCATCCGGGTTTTAGAAATATCTTCATTCTCTTTATGTAATATTAACTCTTATTATCTCTTCAGATTAACCAGCTCCTCGAGAACCTGATCCGATACCGTAATAATACGTGAGTTGGCCTGAAATCCCCTCTGGGTGACAATCATATCGGAAAACTCGGTGGAAATATCTACATTAGACATCTCAAGGGCTGAGGAACGCAGACTTCCTGAACCTCCGTTGCCCGGCTGGCATGCTTTTGCCTCACCGGAGTTGGAGGAAGCCGTAAAGTAGGAGTTTCCTATCTGCTCAAGTCCGTAAGGGTTATCAAATGTAACCAGATCCACCCGGCCAATCTGGAGGATTCCCAGCTGTGGATGCGTAATCTGGACAATACCATCCGAAAGAATCGCTATCGGGCAGTCGGACAGCGCCTGTGCGCCTCCTTCTGTTCCGTCTTTCAGGGTAAAGGTTTTATCTCCCAGACCCAGGTTTTTAGCCTGGTAGGATGCGGTTGCCGTTCCTGTTTTACTTGCCAGGCTCTCTCCGTCCGCAGGATCATTTCCTGAGTTATTATCTTTAAATTCCTTTGTAATTGAGGAAAAACCTTTATGGCTAAGCTCAATACTCTGTCCTTCCGTCTCTTTCGGGTGGTTTTTAAGTGAGTCTTCCGTTTCTTTTAAGAGGACAGATTTTGGAGTATCGCTGTTCGAGTAAATCCTGCCTTCAAATTCTCTGTTATTGGTTCCGTCGCCTATCGACGCCTTGATTTCCCAGTAAGCCAGATCATTTCCTGAAGCTTCATGGAAGGTTGCGCTGTAGGTTACATCTCCCTTTGCCGTAAAAATAGGACTTGTGCTGACGGTCTTTGGTTTCATTCCGCCAAAAATCTCATTTCCCTCCATGGTCAGGGTACCTGGATTAATTCCGAAGTTTGCCTTTACAATTTCTTCGCCCGTCAGCGGATTAGCAAATTCGCCCATCTCAGGCTGGGAGGAGATCGTAAAATTTCCGGCCGGATGCGCCTGGCCGTCATTGGCTTCTGTGATTGCCGTATTCATTTTATCTGAAAACTGCTGTAATGAAGTAAAATGAGCCTTCGGGTTCACACGGACCGTGATGGAATTGGATGTCAGCTCACCTGCATTCACTTTGACATCCGATCCGTCCGGAAGTGTATCGTCAAGCTGAAAATGGAATGTTACGTTGGCTGAATTAACCGCATTCTCGGAATTGATAAAATAATCTATCTCGTTGATTGTCTCTTTAGCCTCTGCCTTTGCCGCAGAAAGACTGGGCACGCTTAAATGAATTTTTTCACTGGCCGCCGCTTTGCCCATCGGGTTTCCTGAAACACCCAGCACCGTATATCCGTTGCTGTCAACCAGATTGTTAGAGCTAGGATCTACGTACAGAACACCGGCTCTGGTGTAAAATGTATTTCCAAAAGCATCCTGAACCTGGAAAAATCCTTCTCCCGTAATGGCAAGATCTAAGCCCCTGTCCGTGCTTTGCAGAGCGGAACGGCCCATATTCAGATCGATGCCGCCGAGCTGCACGCCGTATCCAACCTGGCTTGCATTCTTGCCTCCCGTATCATTTCCGCCGCCTGTTGCGCTCTGGAGTGTCTGATAAAATACATCCTGAAATCTTCCTCGGCCTGATTTAAATCCATAGGTATTAACGTTAGCAATATTATTTCCGATAACATCCAGCTTACTCTGATGCGCTCTCATACCTGATACTGCAGAATACAATGATCGTAACATATTTAATTCTCCTTCTCTGAACCGCCCCATCCGTCCGTCGTTCGGGATGGGTTTAAGCTTCCTAAAGGACCAGCTAAATCATAACGGTTCCATCAATATTCGTGAAAATCGCCCCTTTCAGGCTATCGTCACTGACTACGGTTACTACTTTATTATTCCTTATATTTACCACATAAGCGGTGGAATCCACTAAAATCAACGGCTCCTTCAGCCCCTTTTCTTCAGCCAGCCTTACGCCTTCATTCAGACGTTCCAGATTTTCGCTGGACACATCCACGTTTCGTTCCATCACCCGGTTTACCGCGTGCTTGGAAAAAGAGAGCCTGCTTTCCTCATTTATTTTCTGCTCCAGCATCTCTTTGAATGAGGTATCCGGTTCTTTTGCCTGCTGGCCCTGTTTCTGAATTTCCCAGGGATTTCCGGTGCAGATAGGCGACTGTAAACGTTTATTATATAAAAATTGATCCATACAGTTCTCCTTTCTTATTCTTCCGGGTCCTTACCGCCGTCTCCGTTACCTGAATTTCCTCCGGATTCAGCCGGCGCTGTCTTGATTTGCATTACTTCACTCATTTTATAGGGTTTGTCATTGACGTACACCAGATACTCATTATCCACAAGGGATATCTTATTTACAATTCCTTCCTGTGTATCGAGTTCGCCGCTTACCGTCATCTTTGATGCGACCACATTTTTTCCAACCAGTGAAGAAATAAAATTACTCTTCGAGTTATAAGCCATATCTTCCATATACTGCATAGTAGTAAACTGAGCAAGCTGGGTTACATACTGCGTATCGTCCACCGGATTCATAAAATCCTGATTTTTCATCTGCGCAATCATCAGCTGCAAAAAGTCATCTACCGATACATTTTGTTCATCCGGATCCGCAAATACGGCGTCGATATTCTCACCTGTTTTGCCCGTCCCTTTGTAATTATAATTATCCACCGTATTGGATGGTTTTTGATAATCGTTACTTACAGGCATCCTTATCCTCCTTTCCTGTTTTTTGGGCTGATTTACTTAATGAATATGAAGCATGTCAGATATAAGCCGGAAGTCGGCCGTATTCCTGATTAAGGCCATAATTTACTGCCGTTTCAGCCATTACTTCCTCTTCCCCGCTTTCTTTCCTTACACGACGGCCACTTGGCTGTCCTGGCTGTTCTCTGCGGCTGCTTTGAAAAAATCCCTGTTCATGGCTCATCATATCCATGCCGCCCTGGCTGTTATGATAAATCTCCTGGACTTCCGCGTTAAGGGGAGCCAGCGTCTCTTTCAGGTGCATCATCTCACCCGACAAAATTTTCTGTGTCTCCATATTGCTTACCCCAATACTCAGAGATATCTTTCCTCCTGTCGAGGCCATATGGACGAGAATTTCTCCCATACCTTCGGGCTTCAGGCGTATTGTAAACTGGCTGAGCTGTTTTTCCAGTCCCTGTTCGATTCCTGATCGAATCTGCTCCGGCAGAGGTGCTGCATCCGTCATCGCGGTATTTCCGGCAGCCTGCGTTCCTGCGCTTCCCGACAATCTGGCTCCCACAAGCCGTTCAAAAGGTAAAAACACATTTTTTTCCGCCTTTTTCTGAAGCTCTTCCAGGGAAACCTGTTCTTTTGTCTCACCGGCTGCTTTATCTTCCGGAGTTCCTTTGGAATAAATACTTTGATCCAGGGAAAACCATTTCGAAGAGTCCTGATTTTCCTTTCCAGAACCAAAACTTCCACTTTCAGTTCCTCCACCGTTTGCTTTTGCCGTGTTAATAATATCCGGCATTTTCCCGGCATCCGGTTCCCGGTTTTCCATCCCCTGCGCATTCTTAAGCATCCGAACACTGCCGTCCATTTTGAAAACTTCCGGTTTTCCCTCCGCTTTCTTACTTGCAGAAGCGTCATTTAAAACCTCGTTCATTACAGAAACGGTTCCGGCTTCTTTCGCCCCATTTCCTATAGCTTCAGATGTTTTCATCTCTTCTGCGGGGGACCTGCCTCCGCTCATCCCGGTTTCTACACCTTTTACCTCCCCATTAAAGATTCCTCCCGGATAAATGAGTGCGTTGATATTTTCTTCCCCGGAGGAGCTTACGCTCTCTGCGGCCGCATAATTTTCCCCTGTTTTTATCTGTTCAGCAGAAATCTCTTTGTCAATCGGCTGTTCCCGGCTGTTCTGGCCGCTCATTATTTCAGCCTCGTGAGTACCGTTCTGCTCTGCCTTCTTAATGTCTTTCTTTTCTTCTTTTTTTATCTCTTTCTTTTCTTCTTTCGTTTCGGCATGCTTTACCGGTTCCGTCTCAGGCTTAAGTTCTGTTTCCGGCTTTCCCTGGGACCGTTCCTTCAGAATTGACAGGAAGTCCGCACTGCCTGATTTTACCTGCCTTTTTCCCGAATTGCCTCCGGTATCGCGTAATTTTACAGGCATAGTCTTTACTTTCATTTTCTCACCACCTTTCTTCTTTTTAATTTCGGCTATAGCTTACGGAATGCTACAGCATATATTTGGAAACATCACTGCGTAAAAAGGAACCTGATACGTGTTCCGATATCATCTCTTCCTCTTCCTTCTTTTCACTGTGATGATATTCCTCTAATTGCTTTTCTTTCAGCTTTTCCAGTTTTTTCACTTCCTGGGAAGCTTCCGTCACCGTCTGGCGCTGGCGTTCTATTTCCGCCTTTTTAATCAAAAGCTGCTTTTTAAGCTGTTCTAATTGAAACTTTCCGGTTCTTATCATGGCCGTATAGGCGTTGATTTGATAAACCGTCGTTCCCCGCCTTATTTCCACATCCATCTCTCCATGTATCTTTTCGAGCTGGCATATAATTTCCTGCTGTCTTGCTGCAATTTCATCGTGTTCTGCAATAAGACGGCCCATCACTCCTTTTTCTCTCTCAAGAATCTGTTCCTCGTAGTTCATCATTCTTGCCAATGAAAATGAAAACTTCTTCATAATCCCGTCCCCAATTCATCTATTTATTTTATTCCACGAGCTTTATCATCTTTATGATTGTTTCATCCAGGGTAAAGCTTTCATCCGTCTTCTGCTGAAGAAACTCATTGATCGAATCCAGCTTGAGCAGCGCCTCATCTAAATCCCGGTTCGTCCCCTTTTTGTATGCTCCAATCGATACCAGATCTGCGTTATTTTCATAGACAGACAAAAGCCTCCTGATTTTGTTGGCGGCCTCTTTATATTCTGGAACCGCGATATCATTCATCAGCCTGCTGACACTGTTTAATATGTCGATAGCCGGATAATGGTTTTTAGCCGCCACTTTTCTTGATAGAATGATATGTCCGTCAATGATTCCCCTTACCGTATCTGAAATCGGTTCATTGGTATCATCTCCCTCTACCAGAACCGTATAAATCCCGGTTATGGATCCATTCTCAAAATTTCCCGCTCTCTCTAAAAGTTTCGGTAGCTCGGAATAAATCGACGGCGTATATCCTCTTGCCACCGGCGGTTCTCCCACGCTCAGGCCTATCTCTCTCTGAGCCATCGCAAATCTGGTCAGGGAGTCCATCATCAAGAGAACATCCATCCCCTGATCCTTAAAATACTCAGCGATGGTGGTTGCCGTCATCGTGCATTTGGACCGCATCATGGCCGTCTGATTCGAGGTTGCCACGATCAGAACGGAACGTTTCAATCCTTCCTCACCTAAATCGCGCTTGATAAATTCCACAACCTCACGGCTTCTCTCCCCCACCAGCGCAATGACATTGACATCCGCCTTTACATTCTTGGCTATCATTCCCATCAGGGTGCTTTTACCTACGCCGCTTCCGGCAAAAATCCCCATTCTCTGGCCTTTTCCTATCGTCAGCATTCCGTCGATAGCCTTAATTCCCATCTGGATTGGCGTACTGATCCTGGGCCGGTCCATAGGATTTGATTTTTTTCCGTTGATTCCATAGCAGATATCGGCATTGATCGGTCCCAGATTGTCCATCGGAAAACCAATTGGATCCACTGTTCTTCCAATCAGATTATTACTTACAGGAATCAGTAATTTATGCCCGGTATTCTTTACTGCACTGCCATACCCAATCCCCTCTATCTCATCATATGGCATAAGGAGTACCTTATTTTCCTTAAAACCTACCACCTCTGCATATGCCGCTTCGGTTTCCCCCGGTATTTCAATCATGCAGACATCTCCAATATTGCAGACCGGACCGATAGATTCAATGGTGGTGCCCACTATCTTGTCAATTTTCCCCAAGTAATTATACAGGCTTGTATTCCGGAGATGATTCTCCATTTTTTCTATGTCCATAGAAAATTCCTTCATTCCTTTTCCATGTATTCAGACAGGAATTCTTTTAAGTTTCTCAATTGTACCGGAATGGATGCGTCCAAAATTCCGTCTTCCGTTTCCACTCTCAAATCGCTGTATGGTATATCTTCCTTTTTTATTTTTATCTGGCTTTTGCTCTGTTCCCTGATGGAATCCAGCTTTTTTTCCAATTTCTCCGCCAGCTTGTAAGCACGGCCGGACAGATGAATGGTAATCTGTTTTTTCCCTTTTTCTTCTTTAAGAACTGACTCCACCAGACTTTCCATTGCCAGCGGATCCTCGTCCAATTGTTTTTTCAGGATCTTTTCCGCCATATTCATCGCGATCAGCAGGATATCCCGATTTAATTTTTCAAACGCTGCTTCCTGCTCTTTTTTCAATTTTTCCAGTTCTTCATTCAGTCCGGCCAGAGTATCATTAAGATAAATCCGGCTGTTTGTCATCCCCTCGGCAAATCCCTCTTCTTCTGCGGCTTTTTTTAATCTCTCAGCCTCTGTCTCGGCAGTATTGACAATCTTATCACGCTGGGCATATGCCTCTTCCAGTACACGGGAAGCTGTCTGATTGGCCTGTAAGCGCGCATGCTCCAGAATCTGTTTCTTTTCTTTTGAAATCAGTTCGTATTTTTTCCGGTATTCCTCTTCCTTCGAGGTGTCCTCATCTTCATGAATCTCTTCCATGCGTTTCTGCTCATAAAGGTTCACACGGAAATCTTCCAACACGGACTCTTCTGATTTTATAATCCTAGACAATTATTTCATCCTTTCCATCTTTGGAAATTACGATTTCCCCGTCCTCCTCCAGTCTCCGGATGGCTCCGACAATCCGCTGCTGAGCCTCCTCCACATCGCTCATACGGATATTTCTGAGGTATTCCATATCTGTCTGGATACTCTCCCTCATACGGTTTGACATATTGGAGAAAATGGCATTTGTCACTTCCTTATTGGCAACCTTGAGCGCCACCGCAATGTCCTTGGAATCAATCTCCCTGATAAACCTCTGTATTGACAGCGGATCCAGATAGGCGATATCTTCAAATACAAACATCAGCTTTCTGACATTTTCAGCAAGCTGCGGATTCTTAATATTAAGTTCATCGAAAATATCCCTCTCCGTACTCCTGTCCACATGGTTCATTACATCCGCTATATAATTGAGTCCTCCCACTTCCATTGTTTCTTCGGATTCAGAGGATCCGATTTTTCTTTTTACCACATCCTCCACAATTTTTATAGCGGCAGGATACGCTCTGTCCATATTGGCTACCCGCTCCACCACATCAATCTGGGTTTCCCTTGGTAAGTTTACGATAATTCGTGATGCCTGTTCCGGCGTTGCGTAAGAGAGGATAAGAGCCAGCGTCTGGGGATGTTCGTTCTGAACCACCGTCATTAAGCTCTTATAATCAACCTTTCTGATAAAACCAAAGGATTTAGTCTTCAATGCCTTGGATACGCGATCCATCAGATTTTTAGCCTGCTGCTGTCCAAAGGCTTTTTCCAGGACTTCTTTTGCATAGTCCTTTCCACCTTCAGATATAATTTTCTGCGTCACGCAGCAATCATAAAATTCCTTTGATATTTCCTGTATGTCCCGGTCATCCAGCTTTGGAAGACGGGCCAGCTCAATCGATATCTGCTCTATCTCATTATCGTTCAGATATCTGAATACTTCGGAAGCTGCTTCAGCCCCGATAATACTGATGACAGCCGCCGCCTTCTCTGCCGGGTTCCTTCCCTTTTTTTCTTCATCTGACATATTATTTCTTCGCCTCCTTCAACCATGAACTAATCATAGAAGCTATGATTTCAGGATTTGTCTTAGCAAATGCCTTTACCTGTTCCGCCGGATTCTGGCTCTTCTTAATCTGTTCGCTCAGGCTTATTTTAACAGCCTCTTCTTTCCTATCCGGCTCCTGTTTTGCAGAGTCACCGCCCATTTCTTCGTCTGATCCTGCAAAACCAAACAGTTCTTCATCTTCCTGCGCAATCTTTTTGCCTTTGCGAACCAACATGACAATCAGCAGAAGCAGCACTGCGATCAGGCCTGCGATTCCATAAAGAACCGCCCGATTGTTCCAGATTCCTTTCGTGCCGGCCTGAACCGGTATTGCATCAGGAACAGACACTTCCGGATTTTCAAGCTGTTTAAAGCTCGTCACGACTATATCCTCCGGCGCAATATTAGCTGCCTTTGATGCCGCCTGTATTAACTGCTGCTTTTTCGTTTCCGTTAAATTATCATCATTCACAGAGATGGCTACGGTTGCTTTCTGCAGCTCTACATTGTCTTTTTCAATCTGCCTCTTAATATGGCTGACCAGATAATCGACACTTCTGTAATAATCATTTCCCCCGTTATTTCCTCCGCCTGCCGCGGCTCCGCCATAGGTGGGGATATCCGTATTATTCTCTTCTCCGGCAATTCCTCCGGCTCCCATACCGGCGCCGTTTCCGGAACCCTGTTCCTGAAAGTCTTTTACAATTCCCTGCCCGTTTGCTTCGGGACGATATTGCAAATCTTCCGTAATCATCTTATCGTAATCGATTACAACCGTTGCCGAAACACGGATCTGGTTTGATTTATATCCCAGAGCCAGTACATTCTTTATCTTATTTTCAAGCTTTTCCTCAACCCGGGCCTCAAAATCAAGCCGGTTCAGCCCGTAAAGACTTCCGCTCCCCATATCCCCGGATATCAGTTCTTCCATTGTATCCGCATTTATAATCGTCACATTCTCGGGCAGGAGTCTCGGTACACTGTTTGCCACAAGGTTTTTAATCGCTGCTACCTTATCAGGTGAAAGCTCAAAAGTCGGAAAAAAGGACAGAGAAACAGAACCTGTGCTGTCGGAAGAGGTTTCCTCCCATACATAGGTACTGTCATCCGGAACATTTAAAGTTACTATGGCATTCTTTACTCCATTCATGTCTTTTAATGTCCGTTCAATTCTGTCCTGTAAATTCAAAAGCAGATATTGTTTTTTTTCAAATTCCGTTGTCGTAAAACCTGTATTGTCCGTGAAAATATCAAAAGGAAGAGCCGTTTTGGGATAGCCCAGCATCGACATGTCCAGCATTACGTCTCCTATCTGAGACTCCGGAACCATTACCTCACCCTCGTCATTCCTCTTAACTTCCACGTCCCTGCTTTGGAGTACTGCGAAAACTTCAGCATTTTCTTCCCTTGATATTCCGGGAAACAATACTTGCAGATTTTGATTTCCCTTATATAAAAAAGCTGTCGCCGCCACACCGATTAATATAACGGCTGCCGCTCCCACAGCGGCGATTTTTTTCCTTGTATCAAAGAAACCCTTCATTCTCTTACTGTCCATGGTTTCTTTTATTTTATCTTTTACGTCCATAAATTCATACCGTCAGATACTATAACTATACCTGCATCCCCATTATTTGATTGTATGCGCTCACCGCTCTGCTGGTAAGCTGCGTGGTAAATTCCACGGCGGCGGCAGTCTGCTCCGCCTGAATCAGAGCTGTATGCAGGTCATCAATCTGCCCGGCAGCGAGAAGCTGATCCAATTGCTCCCCTTTTATCTGCTCTTTCTCTGCCGTCTTAATAGCTTCTTCCAGAAGGTTTTTAAAACTTCCTTCTTTTATATCATTCTTTTTTTCATGGCTTTCCAAACCTTCCAATCCTTTAATCGGCTCGAAACCAGAAACCGGAACAATAAACATAAAAACCTCCCCCTGTCATTTACATAATCTTGTGTAAAATACCAAAAAACTACAAAATTCTTACATTTTTATTAATCATAACATTCAATTCGGCAATTGTAAATATGATTTACGGCTGATCCAATTATTGGATCCATACTCCGTCACCATTTAGATAACGGCCGCTTACCGTAACATTCCTCATCATCGTTCCGTCTGTGTTAAAAAAGTACCACTTTCCGTCTAAAAGCTTCCAGCCGGTTGTCATTCTTCCATCTGAATCAAGAAAATATCTGTTTCCGTTGACCTCGGCCCAGCCGGTTATCATGGCGCCGTCAGTTCCGAACAGATACCACTGCTTATTATCTTCCATCCACCCTGTCGCCATATCACCATTCACGGTAAGATAATATTTCTTTCCATTTTTCGTCTGCCAGCCGGTCAGCATGTAGCCGTCGCCGTCGAACAAATACCACTTATCACCGATTAATGCCCAGTCACCGGCCGGATAGGTTCCGTCAGCGTTTCTGAACCACCATCCTGTTTTATCCTTTTTCCATCCTGTATCGGCGGGAGTCATCGTTTCCCGGCCGGGTGTCTGATTGGTGTTTGAAACAAAAGGCGAGATTTCATCAGCATCGACCCGCTGAATATCCGAATAGACCCATTCGCTTGCCGTTACATAAGAAAGCTCCTGAGAATCCTTTGGGATGGCGCGCACGCAGAATTTATATCTTCCCGCTTCCGTAATATAGGGATGGAAATCATAAAATGTCGTATTAACCTTTTCGACACTGTAAATAATCTGATCATTCTTAAATAATTTCAGTTCATAGGCTCCCGCAGACTCCACCGCTTCCCATACTGCTTTTCCGACAGGATAACCTTCCCACTGTGCATCGTCCGGCTTTTCCAGCTTTCCGCTTGCTGGACGCAGTTTCAGTGTCAGTTCAATCGTTTCATTATTGTTCTTCTTTTTAGCCGAACTGTATTCCGCCCCATTTATCTGATATTTGCTGGCTCCTGTTATTTTGAAATAATATCCCGTCCTGGCATGCAGCTCCACTTTTACCTTGGGGACATCCCCTATTTTCCAGTAATCCTTCTCCGTGGCCCATTTATAGGCCCCGACGGTAAACTGATCACTGTCAGCCGTCACCATAACCGTGGCCTCATCATAGTCGGTCTCAGCCTCAACATTTGACCTCACGCTGATGGAGACAGATGTAATGGGGGTACGCAGTTCTTCCTTTCTTACCGCCGCATACCCCGGTACCGCAGCACCGGCTGCCAGAACTGCCGCAATTATCGCCGTTATGAATCTCTTTTTTAACCGTCGCATCTCATATCCTCCTATGGAATCCATACTCCATCCGCACCAATATAATATTGATCCGCATAGGCATTTCTCAGCATCTTTCCATTTTCCGGGTTCATATAATAAAACTTATCTTCCCATTTTACCCAACCGGTCGACATAGCCCCGTCGGGTCCCAGGAAATACCAGTCGTCGCCGTCCATCAGCCAGCCGGACGCCCTGGCACCGTCCGCGCTGAAATAATACCATTTACGGTTTTCCTCAAGCCAGCCCGTAACCATATCACCGCTGCTCGTCAGATAATAATCTTTTCCGCCATAATGCTGCCAGCCGGTCAGCATATTTCCCGACATATCGAATAAGTACCATTTTCCGTCAATCAGCTTCCATCCATTTGCCGCATAAGAACCGTCCTGGTTCCGGTATTTCCACTTATTCTGAACCGTATTCCATCCAAAATCGGAGGGATTCAGATTGCCGGGTGAATTTCCGTTTGATGCCGGTCCGCCGGCTGACGGGTTACCCGGAGATTTTTCGCCTGTAGTCTGGTTTTTACCTGCCTTCGGCGCAGTCTCAGCCTGCTGTCTGCTGATTTCCTGTTCCTCCGATTCCTTCCATTCACCTGCCGTCAGGTATTTCGCCTCACTGCTGTCTGCCGGAACGGCCCGCACCTTAAAGGTATAACCGCCCTGCCTGTCCATATACGGGTAAAAATTACAATTTGTTCCCTTTACCTTATCCTTGTGATCTACCATGGTATTTCCGCGGTACAATTTTACCTCATAGGCTTTTGCATGCTCCGTTTCCGTCCACTTTGCCTTGCCCGGAGATCCCGAATCCCACCATGCACTTTCCACAGCCCCCAGTGTTCCCTCCACCGCATTAAGCTTTATCGTCACCTCTGCTGTTTCCAGATCCTCAGAAATTTTAACAGATGTACAGGAAGCCCCGGACACGGAAATATTACTCTTCTTTAAATTCTTTGGAAAATAATATTCCTCATCCGCATCAATATAAATGCGCATTTTCGGCTCTTCGCCGGCCTCCCAGCCATCATCTGAATTTATGAATTCATACATATTAACATGATACTGTTTGCTGTTGGTTCTCACCGAAACGTCCTGGTTTCCTCCATCTTCGATATATGAATCAATAAAAATCTTGATTTTCTTAATTTTCTCCCTGCCGTCTGAATCCTCTGCCCCATAAGTTAAAGCTGCGGCTCCTAAAGCCAGTACGACCGATAAAATCAAAGTTTTTAATAAAATTCTGTTTTTCCTGTCTTCTCTCATGATTATCCCTGATATATGTGCCGGCAAAAACCGGCTTGTTTACGTTTCCCATGGGCGCCGTATATCTAATATGGTCCGGTAAGTGACATCATTCCCCACCTTAATTCCTTCTTTGGCAGAACTGGCATGTACGATCCTTCCGTCTCCGATTGACATAACTACATGACCGGCATAAAATACCAGATCTCCCGGCTGCAGATCTTCAAAGCTGACCTTCTTCCCGAACTTAGACTGCTCCGCAGAGGTTCTGGGAATACTGATTCCAAAATTCTTATACACAGACTGGACAAATCCGGAACAGTCCGCACCGTTTGTCAGGCTGGTTCCTCCCCATACATATGGATTTCCTACAAATTGAAGGGCGAAATCGGCTATTTCACGGCCTTTTTCGGATCCTCCGGCGCTTTTTATCCCTGTACCTGTCTTTTTTTGGGGGACCGCTCTGCGAAGCTGCCTCAGTTTTTCCGTCTGTTCTTTTACGGCTTTGGCATATACCTCCGCCTTGTCCCCGGCATCTTTTAATTTATTGTCAAAATCGGCCGCCTCTTCTCTTTTAGACTTAAGCGACCTCTCCAGCGCCTCTTTTTCAGCCAGGTATTCCGCCTCCATTACTTCCATCTCGGCTTCTTCTTCCCTGTACCTGTTCTCCAGTTCCTCCGCCCTGTCCCGTATCTCCTTATAATTCAGGAGCATTTTCCGGTCATATTGGTATAAATCCATGAAATACTCGTTCTCACAGATTGCATCGGCCATACTTTTAGCCTTAAGAAGAATTTCCAGATACGTGACGTCTCCTTTTTCATAGACATACCGGATCCGTTTTTTCATAGCTTCATACTGGGCTGTCTCACTTTTCCTGGCTGCCTTGTATTCTGCTTCAGCTTCCCGTATTTTTTGATTTTTTTCAATAATTTCATCTTCCAGAACATGAATTGTGATCAGTAAATCTGATATTTTCCCATCGATCGCTGTGATCTCTGAAAGTATCTTCTCCTTCTGATTCTCAAGATCCTCTATTTCACGGCGTACCTCACTGAGATTTTGTTCTGAATTTCTCTTTTCTTCCTGTACTTTTCCGATGGGGGAGGCAAACGCCGTTCCCGCTAAAAAAATCTGAAACATCAGAAAGAGGGACAGGATTCTGTCCGCTCTTTTATTTTTCATATGATTTATTATCCGCTATTCTTCAGAGTATTCTTTAACCGCCGTCTCATAGAGATTATTTCCCTTCGAATCAATCACGACGATAACCGGAAAATGCTCTACCCTAAGTTCCCTGATTGCTTCTGTCCCCAAATCGTCATAAGAAATGACCCTGGATTCCTTGATGCATTTTGACAAAATAGCTCCCGCCCCGCCGACTGCCGCAAAATAAACGGCCTTATTTCTGACGATGGCCTCCGTCACTTCTTTGCTCCGCTTTCCTTTTCCTATCATGGCTCCCATTCCCAAATCAAGAAGACGGGGGGTATATTTGTCCATCCTGCTTGATGTAGTGGGGCCTGCCGAGCCGATCACCCTGCCTTCTCTTGCCGGAGAAGGACCCATGTAATAAATTACCGTATCTTTAATTTCGACAGGCAGTTCCTTCCCCTCGTCAAGTGTTTCAATCATCCTCTTGTGAGCCGCATCCCTTGCCGTATAAATAATACCGTCTATGTAAATATAATCTCCTGCTTTTAAACTCTCTGCCGTTTCTTTTGTGAACGGCGCCTGAATGGTACGTTCCATTTTCATTCCTCCTAAGTTTACCATCCAATATATATTATCGGACTAAATTTTCATTTCTTTAGCTTTTTTTCATTTTTTTATATAATTCTGTGGATATGCCTGTTTACATGGCAACAGATATTGACCGCCATTGGAAGTCCGGCAATATGGGTCGGATAAGTCTCAATATTTACTGCAAGAGCAGTCACCGTTCCTCCCAGGCCCCCTGGCCCGATTCCCAGGCTGTTTATTTTTTTCAGCATTTCTTTTTCAAGTTCTCTCACATAAGGTACCGGTGATTCTTCCTCCAGATCCCGGGTTAGGGCATGTTTTGCCATAACCGCGCATTTTTCAAAGGTTCCGCCAATACCGACTCCTATTACCATAGGCGGACAGGCATTGGGACCGGCATCCTTTACCGCTGTCAGAATGGATTCTTTTACGCCTTCAATTCCGTCTGCCGGTTTCAGCATAAATATCCGGCTCATATTTTCACTTCCGAATCCCTTTGGGGCAACTGTTATGTCAACCTGATCCCCCTCCACAATCTCATAATGAATGACAGCCGGGGTATTATCCTTTGTGTTGTCACGGTAAATCGGATCTTTCACTACGGATTTTCTCAAATATCCATCGACATAGCCCTGTCTGACTCCCTCATTAACAGCTTCCGTCAGGTTCCCTCCATCAAAATGTACTTCCTGCCCTACCTTCATAAAAATAACAGCCATACCTGTATCCTGGCAAATGGGAATCATCTCCGCACCGGCTATTTCCAGATTTTCTTTCAGTTGATTAAGAACCTGGCGGCCGAGAGGCGCCTTCTCTTTTTGAACTGCCTGTTCAAAAACTTTTTTCATGTCTTCCGAAAGGAAATGGTTTGCCTCAATGCACATTTCTTTTACATTCTTTGTAATCTCAGTCACATCAACTTTTCTCATACTTAAATACCTCTTTGTTTTCAAATAGTTTGTCTTCCGGTTTTATATTTATCTGTCTTTACATTAATTTAATCATAAAGTATTTCCTATCTTCTTGCAATCCTTTTTGGCTGCACAAAGGCCGCAGGAATATGGCATTTCCTGCGGCCTTATTTTATCAGCTTTTAATTTTCCGGCATTTCTTCACTGCCCTGTTCTGTCTTTCCTTCCTCTTCCATATCATCATCGTCCGTGATATCATCTTCCAGATCTTCGTCATCAGGATTATTTTCACTTTCACGTACTTTTGCAATACTTGCAACGGCAATTCCGGAATCAGGATCAATGCTCATCAGTTTTACGCCAGAGGTATTTCTTCCAATTATGGATATATCATTTACCGACATTTTTATGATAATGCCCTCGTTGGTTATCAGCATAATTTCCCTGCTGTTGTCTACCAGCTTGGCGCCAATCAAATCGCCTGTTTTGTCTATAATCTTATAACATCTCACACCTTTGCCGCCACGGTTCTGGCAGTTAAACTCTTCAATCGGAGTCCGCTTACCGTAGCCGTATTCGGAGGCAACCAGCAGGCATTCTCCCTGGCTCGACATCTGCATGCCGATTACTTCATCATCTTCATCAAACTTCATACCGATTACGCCCATAGATACACGGCCGGTAACTCTGACGTCTGTCTCATGGAAACGGATACACATTCCCTTTTTCGTCACAAGGAATATATCTTCCGTATTATCGGTTCTCTTAACCTCGATCAATTCGTCGTTCTCACGGAGAACAATAGCCTGAAGGCCATTCTTTCTTACATTCTCATACTCCTTCAGGGAGGTCTTTTTCACCATACCGTTTCTGGTGGCCATGAACAGATATTTGTCATCCTCGAATTCTTTCATCGCTATGATGGATGTAATCTTTTCACCAGGCATCAGCTGAAGAAGGTTTACAATCGCTGTTCCCCTTGCAGTTCTTCCCGCCTCCGGTATCTCATATGCCTTCAGCCGGTAAACACGCCCGGTATTGGTAAAGAACATCACATAATGATGATTTGTCGTCATAAGCAGATCTTCGATATAATCCTCATCGATTGTCTGCATCCCCTTGATACCTTTACCGCCACGGTTCTGGCTCTTAAAGTTGTCGCTGGACATACGCTTAATGTAGCCAAAATTTGTCATAGCCACTACCACGTCATCATCCGGTATCAAATCTTCTGCCGACATATCATATTCATCATATCCGATTGCCGTTCTTCTCTCATCTCCATATTTATCAGAAATGACGATGATTTCTTCTCTGATTACGCCGAGCAGCTTTTTCTCGTCTGCCAGAATAGCCTTTAATTCAGCAATCTTTGCCATCAGCTCTCTATACTCATTTTCCAGCTTTTCGCGTTCCAGACCGGTAAGAGCCCTCAGACGCATATCCACGATAGCCTGAGCCTGAATCTCCGACAGGGCAAACCGCTCCATCAACTGTGCTTTCGCATCGGCCACGTTGGCGGACCCGCGGATGATTTTGATTACCTCGTCGATATGATCCAGGGCCTTTATGAGGCCTTCCAATATATGAGCGCGCTCTTCCGCTTTATTTAAATCATATTTTGTTCTTCTGGTTACTACTTCCTCCTGGTGCTGCAAGTAGTATTCCAGCATCTGTTTTAGATTAAGGATCCGCGGTTCGTTGTTAACGAGAGCCAGCATAATCACGCCGAATGTATCCTGAAGCTGGGTGTGCTTTAACAGCCTGTTCATCAGTACATTGGCATTGACATCGCGGCGGAGCTCGATACATACTCTCATGCCTTCACGGTTGGACTCATCCCTTAAATCTGTAATGCCGTCAACTTTTTTCTCTTTGACAAGCTCTGCAATCTTTTCGATCAGACGGGCCTTATTAACCATATAAGGAAGTTCTGTTACGACAATCCTGTTCTTTCCATTGGCCAGTGTCTCAATATCATATACGGCGCGTACACGGATTTTTCCTCTTCCCGTCCTGTATGCCTCTTCAATTCCGGCCCGGCCGAGGATCGTTGCCCCGGTGGGGAAATCCGGCCCTTTTACAATTTCGAGTATTTCTTCCAGAGAAGTCTCTCTTCCCTCCTCCACTCTGTTGTCAATGATTTTCACAACGCCGGCGATTACTTCGCGTAAATTGTGAGGCGGAATGTTGGTTGCCATACCGACGGCAATACCGGAAGTTCCGTTAACAAGGAGGTTGGGATAACGGGACGGAAGCACAACCGGCTCTTTTTCCGTCTCATCAAAGTTCGGGGCAAAATCAACGGTATCTTTATTGATGTCGGCCAGCATCTCCATTGAAATCTTGCTGAGCCTTGCTTCCGTATATCGCATGGCTGCGGCGCCGTCACCATCCACCGAACCAAAGTTTCCATGTCCGTCAACCAGCGGATATCTGGTAGACCATTTCTGGGCCATGTTTACCAAAGCTCCGTAAATAGAGCTGTCGCCGTGCGGATGGTATTTACCCATCGTATCACCGACGATACGGGCGCATTTACGGTGCGGCTTATCCGGTCCGTTATTTAATTCGATCATGGAAAAGAGTACTCTTCTCTGTACCGGTTTCAAACCATCTCGCACATCGGGCAGAGCCCTGGCAGCGATTACACTCATCGCATAATCGATGTAGGATGTCTCCATGGTTTTTTTAAGGTCTATATCATGAACTTTGTCAAATACATTAGGTTCCATTCTTTCTCCTCTCACAATCCTGCCTGAAAATTACCGGCCGCATATGTCTGCTGCACAGCTCCGGCTGCCGTTACCATTCAGCTAAGGGCTGAATCTCTGACGGCTATCAGATATCCAGGTTCTGAACATATTTGGCGTTTGCTTCTATAAATTCACGTCGCGGTTCTACCTGGTCACCCATCAGTGTGGCAAATGTCAGATCTACTTCGGATGCTGTCTCATTGTCTATCATGACACGCAGAAGGATTCTTCTCTCCGGATCCATTGTTGTCTCCCAGAGCTGCTCCGCATCCATCTCGCCAAGTCCTTTATAACGCTGAATCTTATTGTTGGTATCGCGGCCAATCTCCATCAGAATGGAATTAAGTTCTTCGTCGCTGTATGCATACCATACCCTCTTATTCTTCTCCACCTTATAAAGAGGCGGCTGTGCCAGGTATACATGCCCCTGACGGATCAGTTCCGGCATAAAGCGGTACAGGAATGTAAGAAGGAGGGTGCTGATATGGGCGCCGTCCACATCGGCATCGGTCATAATGATAATCTTATTATATCTCAGCTTCTCGATGTCAAAATCTTCATGAATTCCCGTTCCAAAAGCGGTAATCATTGCGCGTATCTCGGCATTTCCATAGATTCTGTCAAGTCTGGCTTTTTCTACGTTCAGAATCTTTCCTCTCAGCGGAAGGATTGCCTGGTTCGATTTATTCCTGGCCTCTTTTGCCGAACCTCCGGCGGAATCTCCCTCAACGATATAAATTTCACAGTTTTCCGCATTCTTATCTGAACAGTCTGCCAGTTTTCCCGGAAGAGCCATACCGTCGAGAACTGATTTTCTACGGGTCATCTCTCTGGCTTTTCTGGCCGCATCCCTTGCTCTTTTTGCAAGAATGGACTTTTCACAGATAATCTTTGCAACCGACGGATTCTGCTCAAGGAAATAGGTAAGCTGTTCGCTTACAACCGCATCAACGGCTGTTCTGGCCTCACTGTTGCCCAGCTTCTGTTTGGTCTGTCCTTCAAACTGCGGTTCCTCAATTTTAACACTGATAATCGCGGTAATTCCCTCCCGGATATCCTCGCCGCTGAGAGCCGGTTCGTTATCCTTTAAAAGTTTGTTCTTTCTTGCATAATCATTGAATGTCTTCGTCAAAGCATTCTTAAATCCGGTCAGATGAGTACCGCCTTCCGGCGTATTGATATTATTGACAAAGGTATATATATTCTCTGTATAGGAATCATTATGCTGCACGGCAACTTCCACATATACCTGCTCCTTGGTTCCCTCGCAGTAGATGACCGGCGCATAGAGCTTTTCATTGCTTTTGTTCAAATACGTTACAAACTCTTTGATACCGCCCTCATAGTGGAATACCTTTTCTTTTTTATTATCTCTGTCATCACGCAGCACAATCCTTAAATTCTTTGTGAGGAAAGCTGTCTCCCGGAGCCTGATCTTGAGCGTATCATAATCATAAACCGTCTCTTCAAATATATCTTTATCCGGCAGGAATGTTACTTTTGTACCATGTTTATCCGGAGGGCATTCACCTTCCACACGGAGCGGGCACATTACTTTGCCCCGTTCATATCTCTGTTTGTATACTTTACCCTCTTTATAAATCTCTACTTCCAGCCATTCGGAAAGAGCATTTACGACTGAGGCGCCGACACCATGCAGTCCGCCGGAAACCTTGTATCCCCCTCCGCCGAATTTACCGCCGGCATGCAGGATCGTAAATACAACCTCAACCGCAGGAATACCGGCTTTCTTCTGAATGTCTACAGGAATACCGCGGCCGTCGTCCTCTACCGTGATCGAATTATCCTCATTTATCTGTACTTCAATCGTATCACAGAAACCGGCAAGCGCTTCATCCACGGCATTATCAACGATCTCATACACGAGGTGATGGAGGCCTCTCATGGAAGTACTTCCAATATACATACCAGGACGTTTCCTTACCGCCTCTAACCCCTCCAATATTTGTATTTGATCTGCACTATATTCTGAACCCATAAGTTCCTCCTTAACTTTACTCACAGTCAACAGTTCCGTTTACCACTTTAAAGGTCTTATCTATTTGAAAACAATGGCTTATAAAATCATCCAGTCCGGTACAGGTAATAACCGTCTGTATATGGCTGATCCCGGAAAGCAGATGCTCCTGTCTTCCGGAATCCAGCTCCGACAGAACATCATCCAGCAGAAGAATCGGATAATCCTTAACTATCTTTTTGACGAGTTCTATCTCCGCCAGTTTCAGTGATAGAGCCGCCGTCCTCTGCTGGCCCTGGGAACCGAATTTTCGGATGTCTATATTGTTTACATAAAAACTTATATCGTCCCGGTGCGGGCCGGTAAGTGTTGTTTTTTGCCTGAGATCCTGCATCCTGCTTTTCTTAAGAGCCTTTTCCAGTACGTCTGCCTCCGTATTTGGTTCATAACGTATCTCCAGCTCTTCTTTTCCGCCGGAAAGATTAAAATGGATATCCCGGATAATCCCATTCATCTGATCGATAAAATCATTCCGGTAATGGATCAGCTCACGGCCATAGGAAACCAGCTGCATATCGTAAATATCCAGCATCTCCTCATATTCCGGCCTGAAGGCAATCTCTTTTAATAATTTATTTCTCTGCAGAATAATCTTATTATATTGAACAAGAGAATGGACATACAGCCTGTTGAGCTGGCATAATTCCAGATCAACAAACCGGCGTCGTTCCGCCGGGCCGTTTTTTATCAGATTTAAATCTTCCGGTGAAAAAAATACTACATTGACAACGCCAAAAAGTTCACTGGCTTTATGGATTGCTATCCCGTTGATTGCTACGCCCTTTGTCTTGTTCTTTTTCAGGTGCATATCAATCCGGTAAGGAACATCATCCTTTCTGATGTTCATCTTAATATGGGATTCTTCCTCCCCGAATTCTATAATCTCCCTGTCCTTGCTTCCCCGGTGTGATTTTGTCGTTGCGCATACATAGACAGATTCCAAGATATTGGTTTTTCCCTGGGCATTGTCTCCATAAAGCACATTGGTCCCCGGATCAAAATTGATATGTAATTCTTTATAATTACGGTAATTTTTTAGTTCCAGCGATTCAATAATCATGGGAGAAGTCCTTTATTTTATGACTTTGATCGTAGTTCCCTCAAAGGTAACTTCGTCTCCGTCATAGAGTTTTTTTCCTCTCTGGTATTCGGGCTGGCCGTTTACCTTGACGAGGCCGTCCAGAACGGCGAATTTGGCATCCACTCCGTTCTCCACCAGGCCGGCCGCTTTCAGCGCCTGGCCCAGTTTAATATAATCGTCTCTTAATTTGATCGTTTCCATCTTATTATCCTTTTTAGATTGAAGCCGCGTTGAAATTTACAGGAAGGATCAGGTATATATAGTTCTCTTCCTCGTCTTTGATAAAGCAGGGCGACTTCGGATTCATCATGTACAGAGTAACTTCTTCGTCATCAATAATACGAAGTGCGTCGACCAAAAACTTCGGATTAAAACCAATCATAAGATCTTTTCCGAATTTTGTAATATTTATCTCCGCATTCATCGTACCAAAGGCGGAATTGAGTTTCAGCTCCATTCCCTCATCCGTAATATTGATAATAATAGGTTTTTTATCATTTTCACGGATCAGAATGCTGGCGCGCTCTATACTGTCCATAAATTCTCTGCGGTTGACCGTAACTTTCGTATCGTAATCACTGGAAAGCATCTGGTTGATCCTGAAATATTCGCCTTCGATCAGACGGGATACGACAACCGTATCATCAAACTCGAACATAATATGATTGGAAGTAAAGAAAATAAGTACTTCTGATTCATTGTCGCCGTTCAGTATCTTACTGATCTCACCAAGAGTCTTGCCAGGAACAATGACTTTTATATCATGATATTGATCTTTTAATATAACTTTTCTGATCGACATGCGGTGGCCGTCGAGAGAAACCACTTTCAGTATATTATCATTAACTTCGATCAATTCACCTGTCATCATTTTGTTGCTGTCATTCGGCGATGTGGAGAAGAGCGTCTGACGGATGACTTCTTTTAATGTAAATTGGGAAAGACAGATATAATTGTCTCTCTCTATATGCGGGATATAGGAAAATTCTTCTCCGTCCTTGCCCTGTATTTTGAATACAGACTTTTCACATGTGATGACTGTATTGAATTTTTCATCAGATTCTATTGTAATCAAAGATTCGTCTCCTGAGAGCTTCCTTATGATGTCGGAAAGTAACTTTGCATCAAGCGCTATCTTTCCTCTCTCCAGAATCATTCCCTCTACTTTTGTTTCTATACCCAGCTCCATATCATTGCCGGTCAGTTTTATCTCGTTGGAAGTTGCATCGATCAGGATGCATTCCAGGATTGGCATTGTAGTTTTAGATGATACTGCCTTCAGAACGATATTGATGCCGTTCATCAGATTGTCTTTATTAAATGAAAGCTTCATAATTGTTGATAACTCCTTTGCTAAGATTGATTGTGATGGTTAGAGGTATTTATATATAAATTCCGTAGCATTCGTAGTAGGGGGTGTGAATTTGTGTAAAAGCCCGGACAGGCCCTGAACACAAAGGTTTGTCCCTGTAGAAATCATTGTGTAAAACTGCCGATATTAAGAGGGATAACTTGAGGTTTATCCACAACCTGAAAATGAACCTCAGTTTTCGATCATTTATCCACACGTTATCATCGGTATATCCACAGCTTATTGTGGATTTATCTTTTTCTTCAGGATCTCTATGGTATTGCGCAGACTTTCGTTCTTATCCATATCGGCCCCTATTTTTTCATATCCGTGAATTATAGTTGTATGATCCCTGCCGCCTAAATATTTGCCGATAGCCTGCAAAGGCGTATCTGTCATGCTCCGGCACAGGAACATAACGATTTGGCGGGGGAAAACCACTTCTTTGTTTCTCTTCTGGGAAGAAATATCAAGCGGAGTGATGCCGAAGTGATCGGCTACTACCTGAATAATTAATTCAGGGGTGACTTCTTTTGTCTCGTTCGGTGAAATCAGGTCTTTGAGGGCTTCTTCGGCCAGTTCAATTGTGATTTCCTGTTTATTTAATTTGGAAAGAGCGACGATTTTTGTGAGGGCTCCTTCCAGCTCCCGGATGTTTGATTTAACGTTGGTGGCAATATATTTGATTACTTCATTGTCGATGTTGTAACCTTCCAGTTCCTCTTTCTTGCGGAGGATTGCCATTCGCGTTTCGTAGTCAGGAGACTGTATATCGACGGTAAGGCCCCATTCAAAGCGTGACCGGAGACGTTCTTCCAGTGTCTCAATCTCTTTCGGCGGCTTATCGGATGAAATGATAATCTGCTTTTTGGCTTCATACAGGGAGTTAAAGGTGTGGAAAAATTCCTCCTGCGTACTTTCCTTACCGATGATAAATTGGATATCATCGATCAGAAGGATATCGTTATTCCTGTATTTTTCACGGAATTCCGTTGTGGATATATTGTTTTTATTTCGGATCGCATCGATCAGTTCATTGGTAAACTTCTCGCTTGTGACATACAAAACTTTGGCCTGTGGATTATTCTTGAGAATAAAATGGCCGATGGAGTGCATAAGATGAGTTTTGCCAAGACCAACTCCTCCATATATAAAAAGCGGGTTGTATATTTCACCTGGAGATTCGGCGACAGCCAAAGAAGCCGCATGCGCCAGATTATTGTTGGCACCTACGACGAAACTGTCAAACGTATATCGGGGATTTAAATTGGCGTTCTGTATCACCTGCCTGTTTACTTCCAGTGCGCGGTTAATTAGTTGGCTCTTATCAGCTTCTTCCTGTCGGGCGCCAACCTGTTCCAGTGTTACAAATTCTAATTCACATTCGATTCCGGTCAGTTCTTCGATCGTAATCTGAAGCAGAAATCCATATTTTCTCTTAATATATCCGAGAAAATGGATGTCCGGCACCAGGATCTGAAGAGTATTTCCTTTGACATCGTATGGTTCGGTGGGAAGCAGCCATGTTTTGAATGAAACATCGGTCAGTTCATGCTCTTCCTTTATGTGCAGTAGAATCTGGTCCCATTTTTCCTTGATTTTTTCTAACATAGTAAGTCTCCTAAGTGTAATAAAAAAGCAAAACTGCAAATTTGCCCAATCTAATACCTATTCTACATTATTATAAAGTATTTTTCAATTAAAAGATTTGAGTTTAATTAATCGCCTTATTATTCACACACCGCCCAAAAGCGGCATGCTGCGAATAATAAAATGCATCGAGATGCACAGAAAGGTCAAAAAGCGCCGTTTCACGGCGGTGTCCCTGCTTGGCGGGGTTATGTATGTGTATAACTGATTTTTGGTTATCCACGATCAGGAAGTATTGAAAAATAAAGAGATCACAGTTCTTGTTGTGAACAATAAACAGGATATCAAGATATTATCCCACTATTTATCCACAAGTTATCCCCAAAGTGTGGATAAGTTATGTAAAGTATGTGAATAACCGGTGGATTTCCTTTAAAATCAAGGGTTTCAGAATCCACAAAATATAGTTTGATAATAAAAATGAGGCACATTTTGTTGATTATGAATGTGGACAGATAAAAACCGGATGGAAGCAGGCAGATTAGCTTCCATCCGGTTTAAAAAAAGTATCAGAGGGCAAAGAGCGGGAAAAATACAATTCCTGCAGCGGCAGAAGAGGCAATATAAATAATCGGATGCTTTTTAAATTTTTTGATAAGTATGAATATAAGAATGAAATAAATAAATAAATTTCCCCCAGGATATGGATGTTATTTGAGGAGCGGCTGCGGAAGCTTTTGTCATTGTTATTTTAAAAACATCAAAGCCGGCGGCTGCGATGAGGCCTGTGACAGCGGGGCGCAGACCATAAAATATATGATCGATCTGTTTGTTGTTACTGAATTTTTCCAAGGATTTTGATACCAGGGTTACGATGAATATGGCGGGCAGTATCTCTCCCAGAGTTGCTGCTATGCCTCCTGCGGGTCCCGCTATATTATAACCGACATAAGTTGCCATATTAATTCCTATGGGTCCGGGGGTAGACTCGGATACGGCAATCATATCGGTTATTAATTGGGGCGGGAACCAGCCGGTACTGAGGCTGAGCTGCCGGAGAAACGGGATGGTAGCCATGCCTCCGCCTATGGCGAACAGGCCAATTTTAAAAAATTCAATAAATAACCGTAATAATATCATTTAGTCACCTCTTTTTTAGCAAGCAGCCAGTTTTTAAGTATAATTCCTGCCAGACCGGATGAAATGATAATAATAATTGGGGATAGTGGAGTGAACTCGGTCAGGAAAAAGACCAGCAGGCAGATGAAAACCCCCCAGATATCCCGGACTCCTTTCTTCCAAAGCCCCAGGACCGCATCAAGTATAAGAGCGACCACACATATGGATACGCCTGACATTGCATGCTTGATGATCAGATTATCCTGAAAATTGGAAAGAAAAGCGGCAATGATGCTGATTATGATAATACAGGGGGAGACGCAGCCGAGGGCAGCGGCAATACCGCCGGCAAATTTTCTGCGGCGGTACCCGATAAATACGGATACGTTGACCGCTATAATTCCCGGAAGTCCCTGGCTGACGGCATAATAATCCATAACCTGTTCTTCTGTAATCCATTTATTCTTCTCAACACATTCTTTTCTCAGTATAGGGAGCATGGCATAGCCGCCGCCAAAGGTAACGCTTCCCATTTTAAAAAAGGATATAAAGATAGAAATTAATTCTTTCATTTTTTATGCAGCTCCTGTCTTTTATTGTTACCAGGCGGCAACAGTTCCGTCCGCACGCGGTTCCGTTGCCCCTGTCAGAGTACCGTCCTTATCTCTCCATATAATCTGACCGCGGCCAAAGGTAAGGGATTCAGGAAGTACTTTAATATTGTGGCCTCTCCTTACCAGTTCTTCTGTAAGGGCATAAGGAAATCCCCGCTCAACCTCAATGTTCTTTCCGCCTGTCCACTGCCACCTCGGGGCGTCGAGAGTTTCCTGCGGGTTCATGTGGAAATCAAGCGTGTTCGTTATTACCTGAACATGGCCCTGGGGCTGCATGAAACCTCCCATAACGCCAAACGGGCCGACGGCACCTCCGTCTTTTGTGAGGAAAGCGGGAATGATGGTGTGGAATGCTTTTTTACTGGGCTTGAGGCAGTTGGCGTCCTCTTGATTAAGGGAAAAACTATAGCCTCTGTTCTGCAGGCTGATTCCTGTTCCCGGAACCACAATACCGGAACCAAAGCCCCAGTAATTACTCTGTATATAAGAAACCATATTACCATCCCCGTCAGCCGTACACAGATATACGGTTCCTCCGCACCGCGGATCGCCGTGACTCGGATTATTGGCATTATGACCAATCAGGGTACGGCGTTTTGCAGCATATTTGTCGGATAGAAGTTCTTCAACTGTGACTTTCATGGAGGCTTTGTCGGCTACATAGTGTGATCCGTCGCAAAATGCAAGTTTCATGGATTCAAGCTGCTTGTGGATTGTATCGGCGGTGTCCCTTTCGGTAAATTCAAATCCCTTTAATAGATTTAGGGCCATAAGGGCAATAATTCCGTTTCCATTGGGCGGCATTTCCCACACATCATAACCGCGGTAGCCGGTATGAATCGGATCCACCCATTCACACCAGTAGTTTTCCAGATCTGTTTTCCGGATATAGCCTCCGGTTTTTCGGGAAAATGCATCAATAGCATCGGCAATCTCACCCTGGTAGATTGACTTTGCACCGGAAGAAGCAATGGAGCGGAGTGTTTTTGCCATATCCGGAGATTTCCATGGTTCTCCGGGGGCAGGGGCATGACCGTCCGGGGTGAATGTATCGAACCAGGGGTTATATTCTTCGGAGGAAAATTGTGTAAATTCGTGGTACGCATTGTTCCAAAGCCGGGAGATAATAGGGGAAACGGGATAACCTTCCTCTGCATAGGTAATTGCAGGCTTCAATAATTCATTAAAGGACAGCCTGCCGAACCTGCGGGATAATTCAGCCCATGCAGACGGAGCACCGGGGACCATGACCGGAATCCAGCCTCTTTTCGGGACTGTGCTGTGGCCTGCCTTTTTTACTGTTTCAATATCCAGGGCCATAGGCGCTTTACCGCTGGCATTGAGTCCATGAAGCCGGTTATTAATCCACACAAGGGCAAATGCATCACTTCCGATGCCGTTAGAGGTGGGTTCAAGAACGGTCATGCAGGCGGCCGTGGCAATGGCTGCGTCAACGGCATTACCACCTTTTTTTATCATATCGAGTCCGGCCTGGGCGGCAAGAGGCTGGGAAGTACACACCATGCCTTTTCTTCCATAGACAACACTTCTTCTGGAAGGGTAGCTGTTTTTTAATGCATCGTAATTCATAAAATTCTTTGTTAACCTCCTCAGTTAATTTTTATTGTATATAAAGCATGAATCGTGCCAAAAAAGGATATAGAGATGAAAAACAATGAATTTTTATATAGAGCGGCTGGCTGCCTTTTTATTTTGCTGGTCAGCATCATAAAACTGCTATATTTTGTTTGCTTAAGTGTGAAAAACTGATTATAATAAATATAATTTATGATTATTATTGTTATAATTAGTTATATTAAACAGATTGAAAAAAGAAGGAGGGATTACAGATGAACGTTTACAATATGACACAGGAAAGTATTCCTGCAGTGGCCGAGCTCATGTGTACGATGAAGCCGGAATGGTGGGACTATGAGGGGGCCTTTAGTCAGTTAAGTGACATTAATGAGTCTATTAAAACAATCGGATGGTATCTGGGAGAAGATTCAGGTCATCCGGCCGGCTGGATTTTATGCAGGGAGCTGGTGGGACTAAGGGCAATTGAACTGGAATGCAGCGGTTTTAATGATAACGGGGTTTTTAAACTGGAACATAAATTGGGCAGACTGCTTGATACGGCAGCCGGATATGCGAGAGGAAAAGGATATCTGACATTCAGAAACGGGATCAGCTCGGCAGGCTTTAATATCCATGGAAAAAAGATAGAGAATATAGCAGATGCCATCAGGGATCTCGAGTGTGACAGGATTGACTACAAGTGGATGCTGGATTATGGGTTCAGAGTGATCGGGATCCAGCCCAATGCATATGAGGAAGGATTTCATCTGATTATGATGGCTAAGGAGATTTAATAAATATGAAAAAGATGGTTTTGTTCACATACCGGCCGGAAATAGGAAAAATATATTATGACGATCTCAGTTTGCTTTTTGGGGGATATATGGAGATACGTACGTGTTTCCTGAATGAGGAGGAACCATCGGCTGAGTATTTGTCTCATGCAGATATTATTCTTGTAAGCAATTCGGAAATTATAAATAAAATCCATTATCTGATCGGGGAACAGGCCAAGATTGTGACAATTGACTTCAGCTATCCGGAGATGAATATTGAACAGATGAGAAAGTTTCGGGCCGGCACGTATGCTTTGATGTGTTTTGACCCGTTTATAAGCAGAAAAATGATCAGTCTGCTGTATGAACAGGGAATTAACAACTTTATCTGGCTTTATCCCCGGGAGGATGGAAAAGTGCCGGATACGGAGTATGATGTAGTTGTTGTCGATGATTATTCTCAGAATTTATTCGATAATTTAAAGCCGGTTATCAGTCTTGGAAACAGGAAAATCGCATTTTCAACGCTGTTAAAGATAGCCCAGGAAGCGGATATAATTAATAAAGAGCTTGAAAATATGTTTCTCAGATACTGCTGCAGTTATAAGGGGGCTTCGACTCTTGTAAATAATATATACAATGATAAGTCAGCCTTTCACTCTCAAATACGTCTGATCCTGGATTATATTGACAGCGGGATCATCATTTTAACCGACAGGATGGAGGTGGTTGAGTATAATTCAAGATTTATGGATCTGTTCCATGTTACAGGCGAGCTGTACGGAAAAAAGATTGAAGAGGTTCCGGGGACAGGGGAGCTGCTGACTTATATAGAAAAAAGAAAATCATACAGAAATAAACTGATTATGTATCCTGCCGGTAAAGCATCACTTGTTTTCAATATGGAATGTATTATAAGGGGAGATAACCAGGGATGCAATTATATGATAATCCTGCAGGAGGCCGAGGAAATTGAAAATAAGAGCTATTCTCTTAAAAGACAGTTGAGTACGAAAGGTTATACATCAAAGTACCGGTTTTCCGATATCAGGACAGAAAGTCCCGCCATGATTTCCTGTATAAAAAAAGCGGAGAGGATCGCAAGGATTGATAAAACGACTTTAATTATGGGGGAGAGCGGAACAGGAAAAGAATTGATGGCCCAGTCACTTCATTCAGCCTCCTGCAGGAGAAATTATCCTTTTGTCAGCATTAACTGTGCCGCCATTGCGCCGTCCCTTTTAGAGAGTGAATTATTCGGATATGCGGAAGGCGCGTTTACCGGTTCCAAAAAGGGAGGAAAGACAGGTCTGTTTGAAATGGCTGATTACGGTACTTTATTTCTCGATGAGATAGGAGAGGCATCCCCGGAGGTCCAGTCGAAGCTTCTGCGCGCAATTGAGACAAAGGAGATTATGCGCATTGGGGGAGACAGGATAACAACCGTGGATGTAAGGATCATTGCCGCTACAAACCGCAATCTGAAGGAAATGGTGGACCAGAAGGCGTTTCGTCTGGATTTATATTACCGGTTAAATTCCATTATCATAAAAATTCCGCCTCTGCGGGAGAGAAAGGAAGACATCCGATACCTGGCAGAGTATTTTATATACAACGAAATACACACGAAAAGACAGGTGGATGAACAGGTGTGGAACTTTATGGAGCATTATCCCTGGGAAGGCAATGTCAGGGAGCTTAAAAATGTGGTGGAATATATGGTTAACATTACGGAGGGTGACCTGCATCTTTGTGATTTACCCGACTATATGACAGATGGGACCAGGACGGACTTTACTGCGGCTATTACGGACAGCGCCGTTTATGAGACTGACGAGCCGGACCGGTTAAGGCAAATTCTTTCAGAAACGTATTCACAAAAGGAAAACAGGATGATTCTTTTCATCCTTTCGTTAGTAGCAGACGGAGTCAAAAACAGGAGGGAAATAGGGAATAAACTGGCTGGAGCAGGAGAAGAATGTACCGGCTACAGACTGAAAAAAATACTGGAAAACCTGCGCAGCCTGGGTGTTATTTCATTCTCGAGGGGGCCGGAGGGAATACATCTGGAAAAAAGTGGGCAAAATTTGATAAAAACTCATGAAATTTCTTGATTTTCTTATTGACGAAGTGGTTTTTCTTCTATATAATTGAGAGGATGTTTAATTTAGAATAGTCTAACTATGTTAAGATGATCTTTCTGAAGATATATTAGATTACGAGGAGGTGTTTGCGTTATGAAGATGACATTTCAGCCTAAAAAGAGACAGAGAGCGAAAGTTCACGGCTTCAGAGCTAGAATGAGCAGCGCAGGTGGAAGAAAAGTTCTGGCTGCAAGAAGAGCAAAAGGAAGAGCAAGATTATCTGCTTAATGAACCAGGGCCGCAATTTTGATTGTGGCCTTTTGTTTATTAAATATGAAAAAATTTAATTCAATTAAAAAAAACAGTGATTTTCAGAAGGTTTACAGGACAGGAAGATCATTCGCTAACAAGCTTTTGGTAATGTATGTAATTAAGACGGAGAGGGAAGACACAAGGATAGGAATATCCGTAAGTAAAAAAGTCGGGAACAGCGTTGTACGTCATCACATTACCAGGCTGGTAAGGGAAAGTTACAGATTGAATAAAGATCGGGTAAAGACAGGATTAGACATCGTCGTTGTAGCGAGAGCTGCAGCAAAAGAATCAGATTTCAAAAAAATCGAAAGTGCATATCTGCACTTGTGCGGACTTCATAACATTTTAGAGAATCGAAGTGAGAATATTGATTAAAAAAATCCTTATAAAGATGATACGGGGATATCAGAAATATATTTCCCCGCTTACAGGACCTCACTGCAAGTACACGCCTACCTGCTCTCAATACGCCATTGAGGCAGTACAAAAGTACGGCGCGTTTAAAGGTATGATTTTGGCCTGCAAAAGGATACTCAGATGCCATCCGTTTGCAGAAGGCGGTTATGATCCAGTTCCGTAGAGGATGAGGAGGTAATTCATTGGAATTTATAGTAGCAACTAAGGCCGGTTCAATTATGGGACCGATTATCAGCCTGTTTGGGTATATCATGGACTTTCTGTTTCGAATCACCAGTTCTTTTGGGATTCTCAATCTTGGTCTTTGTATTATCCTTTTTACAATTATTACGAAATTACTTTTGTTTCCGCTGACGATTAAGCAGCAGAAATCATCAAAGCTGATGTCCCTTATGAACCCGGAAATTCAGGCGGTTCAGAAAAAATACAAGGGTAAAAAAGATCAGACATCCATGACAAAGCAGCAGATGGAGATGCAGGCCATATATGAAAAATATGGTTCCAGTCCAACGGCAGGCTGTCTGCCGATGTTGATTCAGTTTCCGATCATCATAGCCCTGTACCGTGTTATCTATAACATACCGGCCTATGTTCCTTCGGTAAGAATCTTTTTTGATAATGTAGTGGAGCCGTTACAGAAACAGCCTGATTTTATCAATAAGATTGCTGACGTTGCCAGCAGCTATGGTCTGGCAATTGATAAAATAGACTATAATAATGCAGATAAAGTTGTAGATTTATTATACAAGTTTACGCCTTCCAACTGGCAGGCGCTTGCAGATACATTCCCGCAGATTTCAAATGTAATTGCAGAAAATGCTTCTAAAATCGAACAGATGAACTCGTTCCTTGGAATCAACCTTGCAACGGCGCCGTTCACCGGTTTTACCAACATTTCAATTGCATGGCTTATTCCGATCCTGGCCGGTCTGACACAGTGGTTCTCCACAAAGCTGATGAGCAATACACAGCAGATGGATCCGGATGCTCCCGGTGCGCAGACAATGAATACTATGATGATGACAATGCCGCTGGTATCCGTATTTTTCTGTTTTACGTTCCCGGCCGCTATCGGTATTTACTGGGTAGTTCAGGGTGCATTCCAGATTGTGCAGCAGCTTGCAGTTAATTCTTACATGAATAAAGTCGATATGGACGAGCTGATTCAGAAGAATGTCGATAAGATGAATAAGAAACGCGCCAAGAAGGGACTTCCTCCGGCAAAGGTAAACCAGAATGCCAGCGCTAACTTAAAGAATATACAGGCACAGACAGAGAAAGAAGAGCAGTTGAGAAATGAAAAGCTGTCAAAGATTGACAGACAGGTAAAAGAATCAACGGAGTTCTATAATTCAGATCCGAAGCCTGGAAGTCTTGCTTCCAAAGCAAAAATGGTGCAGAAGTATAATGAGAAGCACAACAAGTAGGAGGGGTGCCGTATGGATATGGTTACAGTTACCGCAAAAACAGTAGAAGAAGCAGTTACAAAAGCGCTGATAGAGCTTCAGACGACCAGCGATAAGCTGACATATGAAATAGTTGAAAAAGGCAGCGCCGGATTTCTTGGAATTGGTTCTAAACCGGCAATTATCCGGGCTAAGAGGAAAGAGACCCTCCAGGATAAAGCCATCGAATTTCTGGAGCAGGTATTTGATGCGATGAATATGGCAGTAGATATCAGCGTTGAGTATAATGAGACGGAAAAAGAGATGAATGTAAACCTGAAAGGTGATGATATGGGTATTCTGATCGGTAAGAGAGGACAGACCCTGGATTCCCTTCAGTACCTTGTGAGCCTTGTTGTGAATAAATCCAGCAGTGATTATATCAGAGTGAAGCTTGACACGGAAAATTACCGTGAGAGAAGAAAAGAGACGTTGGAAACACTTGCAAAGAATATTGCTTACAAGGTTAAAAGAACGAAACGTTCCGTATCTCTTGAGCCAATGAATCCTTACGAGAGACGTATTATCCATGCCGCTCTTCAGAACGACAAATATGTTGTGACAAGAAGTGATGGGGAAGAGCCGTTCAGACACGTTATTATTTCTTTAAAGAGAGAAAACAGAAGAGATAGAAATGACAGAAGCGACAGAAATGAAAAATAAGGTAACATTTCATGCTGTTTGAACTGTTATAAAATAAGTAATAACCGTGAATAAAAAATGTTCAAATAGTTGTCTTTTACTATAAAAGCCCTGTTTGAACATTTTTTTAAATCATGGTGTGCGGTAAATTATTTAGGTAAACCATGTTGGCAGACAGATAAAACCGAGGAATGAAAAATATGATGACTTCAGACACAATTGCCGCCATTGCGACGGCGCTTACCAATTCGGGAATAGGTATCATAAGGGTCAGCGGAAACGAAGCATTTGATATAGTCGATAGAATATTCCGCCCTAAGAATAAGAGAAAAAAATTAAAAGAGGAAAAAACATATACCGTCCACTATGGACATATCCAGGACGGTGATGAGATAATAGATGAGGTACTTGCCATTATAATGAGAGGGCCGCACAGCTATACAGCTGAGGATACGGTTGAGATAGACTGTCACGGCGGCGTTCTTGTGATGAAAAAAATACTGGAAACGGTTATTAAATACGGAGCGAGAATGGCGGAGCCCGGAGAATTTACAAAACGGGCTTTTCTGAATGGGAGAATTGATCTTTCACAGGCAGAGGCAGTAATTGATGTCATAAATTCAAAAAATAATTATGCTCTGAAAAGCTCGGTGAGCCAATTAAGCGGTTCCATGTCTAAAAAGGTGAAGGAGTTGCGTGAAAAACTGCTGTTCGAGATAGCATTTATCGAGTCGGCGCTGGATGATCCGGAGCATATTTCTTTAGACGGTTATCCGGAAAAGTTAAAAGTGACAGTGAACGATATGCAGGAAGAACTGAATCGGGCTATTTCCACATTTGACAGCGGACGGGTACTGTCTGAGGGAATCCGTACGGTTATTCTGGGAAAACCAAATGCCGGGAAGTCCTCCCTGATGAATGTACTGGTGGGGGAGGAGAGGGCAATTGTAACAGACATTGCAGGAACTACCAGAGATACGCTGGAGGAAAACATACGTCTTCACGGTATCAGCCTGAACATAGTGGACACGGCCGGTATTCGCGAAACGGAAGATGTGGTGGAAAAAATCGGCGTGGATAAGGCAAGGGCGAATGCAGATGATGCGGATCTGCTGATTTATGTGGTGGATGGTTCTTGTCCTTTGGATGAAAATGATTATCAGATTATGAATCTGATCGAAGGGAGAAAGTCGATTGTCCTCTTAAATAAAACGGATCTTGAGATGGTACTGACACCGGAAGAGATAAAGGAGAAGACAGGCAAAGAGGTAGTGGCTGTTTCTGCCAAAGAGCAAAGGGGAATAGACCTTTTGGAAGAGAAGATAAAAGAATTATTTTTAAGCGGTGAGATCGACTTTAATGATGAAGTCATGATCACGAATGTCAGACATAAGACAGCGATGAGCGAAGCGTTAAAGAGCCTCAGTCTGGTGAAACAGAGCATTGAAGACCAGATGCCGGAGGATTTTTATTCCATAGATCTGATGAACGCTTATGAGCAGTTGGGAACAATTATCGGCGAATCGCTGGAAGACGATCTTGTCAATGAGATTTTCAATAAATTCTGTATGGGAAAATAGTAGCAAAAGAACCCGATAACTGAGAAAATTTGCAGCAACAGATTATATTGTCTTATCTGTTATAATATGCAGTTATTTTGTGATTTTACAGCATGAAGGTTAAAGGAATGACAGAAAAGAGGAAGTTAAATGCCGTGTTTAACAGAAAATTATGATATTGTAGTGGTTGGAGCAGGACATGCCGGCTGTGAGGCGGCTCTCGCTGCAGCGAGACTGGGATTTGAGACAATTATATTTACTGTAAGTGTGGACAGTATTGCGCTGATGCCCTGTAATCCGAATATTGGCGGGAGTTCCAAGGGACATCTTGTCCGGGAACTGGATGCCCTGGGCGGTGAAATGGGGAAGAATATTGATGAAACATTCATCCAGTCTAAGATGCTGAACCAGTCAAAAGGTCCTGCAGTGCATTCTCTCCGCGCTCAGGCTGATAAGCAGGCTTATACAAAGAGAATGAGACATACACTGGAAAATACTAAACATCTGACAATCCGGCAGGGAGAAGTTTGTGAAATCCTTGCAAAAGATGGAAAAATAGAAGGAATAAAGACATTTTCCGATGCAGTTTACTATTGTAAGGCCGTAATTCTGGCCACAGGAACATATCTGCGCGCCAGATGTATCTATGGCGATGTGAGTAACCCGACTGGGCCTAATGGTCTCCAGGCGGCGAATCATCTAACCGAATCTTTGAAAAATCTGGGAATTGAGATGTACCGTTTCAAAACGGGAACGCCGGCCAGGGTTGATAAGAGAAGCATTGATTTTACAAAGATGGAGGAACAATTTGGAGATGAGCGGGTCATTCCTTTCTCTTTTTCAACGGATCCGGAGTCCGTACAGAAAGAACAGGTGTCTTGTTGGCTGACTTATACGAATGAAAAGACACATGAGATAATCAGGGAAAATCTTGATCGTTCTCCGCTTTTTTCCGGTGCAATCGAGGGTACTGGACCAAGGTATTGTCCGTCTATTGAGGACAAAGTGGTGAAATTCCCTGATAAGATCCGCCATCAGGTATTTGTAGAACCGGAGGGATTATATACAAATGAGATGTACCTGGCGGGGATGTCCAGCTCACTTCCGGAGGATGTTCAATTTGCAATGTACAGGACTGTTCCGGGATTGGAAAATGTAAAAATTGTAAGAAATGCATATGCAATTGAGTATGACTGCATCAATTCCAGACAGCTGAAAGCATCACTGGAATTTAAGAACATAGAAGGTTTATTCAGCGGAGGGCAATTTAACGGAAGTTCGGGCTACGAGGAGGCCGCAGTACAGGGATTCATGGCCGGAGTAAATGCTGCCAGAAAAATTCAGGGGAAAGAACCGATTATCCTTGATCGGTCACAGGCGTATATTGGAGTTCTGATCGATGATCTGGTGACGAAGGAGAGTCATGAGCCGTACCGTATGATGACTTCCAGAGCGGAATACCGTCTGTTGCTGAGACAGGATAATGCAGATCTCCGTTTACGCGCCATCGGACATGAGATAGGCCTTGTCAGTGACGAACTTTATGAACGTATTCTTTGGAAAGAGAATGCTATTGCACAGGAAGTGACCCGTCTGGAAAAAAAGACGATAGGAGCCACAACGGAAGTACAGGAATTTCTGGCCTCCCATGACAGTACTCCTCTTAAGACAGGGACAACTCTTGCTGAATTGGTGCGCAGGCCCGAATTGGATTATGTTATGTTAACTGAAATTGACCCGGAAAGGCCCAATCTGCCGGAAGACGTAGCAGAGCAGATTAATATAAATATTAAATATGAGGGATATATACGGCGTCAGATGCAGCAGGTAGCTCAGTTCAAGAAGATGGAAGGAAAGAAACTGGATGAAAGCTTTGATTATTCAGAGGTAAAGAGCCTGAGAAAAGAAGCGGTCCAGAAACTGAATTTGTACAAGCCTGCCAATATAGGTCAGGCATCCAGAATTTCAGGCGTATCTCCAGCGGATATATCGGTATTGATGGTTCATCTGGAGCAGATGCGTTACCAGAAGCCGGCAGATAGTTCTGAGAAAGTCAGTATGAAAAATCCGTGAGAATAGGTGAGGAATAAAAAATATGGATGAAAAGTTTGTCTGTCAGTTGAAAGAAGAATTAAAGCAAATAGATGTTGAATTGACGGAACGCCAGATAGAGCAGTTCTATAATTATTATGAACTGTTAATTCATTGGAATTCAATGATCAATCTGACTGCTATTACACAGTTGGATGAGGTTGTAACGAAACATTTTGTGGATAGCCTATCTTTAAAAAAAATAATTGTGGATATCGGTCAAAAAAGCCAGAGTCTGATCGATGTAGGCACAGGGGCTGGATTTCCTGGAATTCCATTAAAAATAGCGTTTCCGGAATTGAAAATAACACTTTTAGATTCTTTGAATAAGAGAGTAAAATTTCTTAACGAAGTCGTTGAAACGCTGCAACTGGACAATATTACCGCTGTTCATGGCAGAGCAGAAGATTATGGCAGGGATAATGTTTCACGTGAAACATTTGATATTTGTGTTTCACGAGCAGTCGCAAACTTATCTACGCTGGCAGAATATTGTATGCCGTTTGTAAAGGTTGGCGGTTGTTTTGTTCCTTACAAATCGGGTAAGCTGGAGGAAGAACTGTCAAATGGAAGAGGGGCTGTGAAAAAACTGAGTGGTGAGATCGAAGAAATTATAACGTTTACCTTGCCAAACGCCGATGAAAGAAGTCTGGTAAAAATAAGAAAAACAGCGCCTCTCAATAAAAAATATCCAAGAAAAGCAGGAATGCCCTCTAAAGAACCATTGCGATGAATATTTTTAGGGTTGGAGGACGCGTCCGGAACGGACCATGTCCGGTGTGGTGAGGTTTTGGCTGAGTCTTTCGTCCCCCGGTTGGAGGTTGGTCGTGAGGGGGAATCCGGCCGGAATGAATTGCTGCGGGGACCGTTTGCACTCTTTGGAGTGCGCATCGGTGCTAAGCTCGTGAGGAACCTCGCTAAGCACCGGCGGACTCCCATGTCCCCTCCGCAA
>Ga0129310_1000265_pt1 | contig 70263 bp, 74 predicted proteins | sample Go1ome_2_FD_94433 | JGI IMG/M metagenome (GOLD analysis project Ga0129310, IMG submission 94433) | Western lowland gorrila individual fecal microbial communities from Wisconsin, USA - Go1022A metagenome | ecosystem: Host-associated > Mammals > Digestive system > Large intestine > Fecal | place...
AAGTATGCACCCCGAAGAAAACGGGGCGGTCAAAAACAGCGAAGACCGCTGACGCTTATGAACCGCAAAGATAAATGCGGTGGTCGAAGACCACTTTGCGAAGCAAAGTTCTGAATAGGCGGTTTTGCGTAGCAAAATTTTGACAATAGACCGTTTTGCGTAGCAAAATGCTTTGACCAGTGAACCGCAAAGAAAGATGCGGCGGTCGCAGACCGCTTTGCGAAGCAAAGTTCTGAAGATAGATGCGGCGGCATAGCCGCTTTGCAAAGCAAAGTTCTGAATGATTAAAGTTTTGTGTGGTTTGTGGCAAAGCACCAATGTCTTTTTACTAAAAAATCCGGCATCGGAAAACCCCAACACCGGATAATATTTAAGCTCCGATTTTAAATTGTCTTGCATAATTGAATAAATACTGCTGTGCATATCCGGCATATTCGCCAAAGCACTCATCAGCCTTCTGATGTATTTCTTTTACACTGGCTTCTCTTCCGCCAAAATAAAGCTCGCTCATAATACGTTTAACCCATACATCTGTCGGGAATGTTTCGCATCTGCCGAAAGAAAACATCATTGTGCAGTCTGCAACCTTAGGTCCTACACCCTTTATTGTCATAAGCATATTTCTGAGTTCATCGGTAGACATATCATCTGCATCAAGCTTTATTTCGCCTTTTAAAACTCTCGAAACCGCATCAATTATATACTTAGCACGGAAACCGGTTTTGCATTCCATAAGACCGGCTTCATCAGCCTGCGCAAGCTCCTCCGGTGTAGGAAAAGCATAATATTCCACATCTTCAAATGTATCTATGTACTTTCCGTATTTTCTGCTTATGTTTTCAATGACCTTTTTGATCATAGGAATTCTGTTATTCTGCGAAATTATAAACGAAATAAGACATTCAAATCTTTCCTGATTTAATATTCTTATTCCCGGTGCATATTCAACCGCTTTGGTAAGTATTTCGTCATTTTCGGAAATGCTTTTCTTTATTTCCGAATAATTCCTGTCAAAATCAAAATACCTGCACCATATATTTTTGAAATCGTCCTCGGTCGTATTGCTGAATATAATCGAGTCGCCAATCTGATAAATATTGAGTACTTTTCCGAAAGCGATAACAACATAATTTTCTGGTCCTATGCAATTAAATCTGAAGCACTGTCCGCATTCAAGTGTCTGAGATATTACAAAACTGTCGTATTCATAAAGCACTATATCATTGTTTTTAACAAAATATTTCATAACCTGTTACTCCAAATCAAGCAGTATAAATGTAGGAGGATTATTTGTCATGTTCTGCAATCTCGAGAGTGCATCATAATAATCCAGAACCTTATAGCAGTCCCATGTTGAGCCGTTCTTTCTGCATAAAAATCTCTTACCGCTGTCAGTAATCATATAACAGTAATCGGTTGTTCCGCAGAAATAATAGAATGTATCGTCCTTTGCATATAAGCCTGCCTTTGTAAGTGCGTCCATAACGCCTGTATAATCGTTAAGCATAGAACCCTTATAATCCTTAAGTGAATATTTAGGCAGCAGCTTTACATTGAAATCCGGCAATTCCTTATTAACAACAACAGGCAGACGGCTTTCCAGTTCAAGGTTGTCCATAACAACCTCCCATATACCGTTATCATATTTAAGGATATATTCTCTTATTGTTGCAGCATTGGCTCGTCCGCTCAAAACAACGAAAGCGTATTTATCATCAGTTGTTATACTTCTTACAAAATACTGTTCATATTTGCTTTCGTACATTCTTATGCAGCTGAGTATTCTGTCATATTCATTGTTTGACGGAGTCAATCTCTGAACAGTTCCGTTGTTCATCGAATAATGGTTCATAAGTGATGAATACGCTGTATCGGTTATTGTTCCATAAGAACCGTTGGCAGATGTAAAAATATATTTATTCTCAGTAGGGTGCTTCATCAAAGCAAACACCGTAAATTCATTTTTGTCAGACGAAACAATATGTATGTTGCTTCCGCCGTATGATGCAACATCTCTTCCATACATAAGCAGAAGAGAAACATCGGACGTTGCATATTTAGAATCCAGCATTCCGTCATTTGCAAGATAGCTTACGTTTATAAGCGTGCTCGCCGCATAATTATATAAATATCCGTCTTTTGTTATTACTCTTGTCTTTGTGTAATATTCGCTGTAATAATTCTGTCCGGCCTTTGCACAGTTTTCAAGCTTGGTCCAGTATGAAGAAAGCTCACTGTCCTTTGACGGTGTTTGTGGTTTTGTAGAGGGTTTATTATAGTTCGGATTGGTTATAGGCTTTTCCGGAACAGTCACCTCAACATCGATTTTGTCGTCAGGCAGATTTTCTGTGTTTTTGCCATTTTCTTCGCCATTTGTATTCTCGCCGTTGTTAACATTTTCATTATTTTCTATGTTTTCACCGTTTTCTTCGTCTTTTTTATCTTCTATAACAGAATTATCGTTTTTATCGGGTTCCTCTGTTTTGTTACAGCCCGTAATCATCAAACCGGCAGTACATACAACCACAAAGGACTTAAGCATTGTGTTTTTAATCTTCACTGTATTCGTCCTTTTTGTCTGCAATCGTTTCATAAACCGAGTCCAACTCCTTTTTATGTAATGCAAGAAGCCTTTCCATTTTTTCTTCCATAACATCAGTATCTTCATCAAACGGGAATTTTACAATCCACATAGGATTATATTCTCCGTCCTCCTCTTCAACGGAATCAGCCACTTCCATAACAGTCTGGGGATCATAATAATCAAAAACAGCGTCATATTCCCAGTCTTCAACATCTCTGCCGCAGGTAAGTCTGACATAAACATTCAGCTTTCCGTCCTCCTCAACAGCATAGGTGTTATAAATCAGACCGTCCTTGTCATCAACGGCATAACTGCCGAGCTCTTTTTCAAGGAAGCCTGTTTCTTTGTCCTTCAACATTATTACAATAAAGGTTTCATCAATATTTTCCATATTTAATCTACCATCTTTCATAGCTTTATATTTATAAAACCACATACTTATTCCACTATACTAATTAATTTATTATAAACCAAAAGAATATACATTGCAACCTCATAAGATTTACAATTTAATTAAGAAATCCACAGAAGGTCTTTAAAAATATAAACTTATGCACAGATAAAAAGGACAGCCTGTTAAGGCTGTCCCAATAATCCACAGTGCAGGCTTATCTTCTGCCTGACATCTGTCTTTCCTGTTCTTCAATCATCTTTTTAACCATATATCCGCCTACATAACCGTTCTGGGCAGATGTAAGATCTCCGTTATAGCCACGCTTTAAAGGAATGTTAAGCTCCTGTGCAACCTCATATTTAAACTGGTCAAGTGCTTCTCTTGCTTCGGGTACTTCAGCTCGGTTTGAACTTTTACCTGATGCCATATAATCAACCTCCTGATTTTGTTTCGATTTTTATTTGTAACTTTATGTTACGATAGTATTATTACACGCAGAAAATTTAATAATACAGGTAGTTTTTGCCGAAATAAAAATCATTTGGTTTTGCTTATTTCAATACTTGTTACCAATCCCATTCATCAGGATAATTAAGTTCGTCAAGAAGATTAAGATATAACGATATGTTTCCGTCCTTAACGTGTTCCTTCATTGCTTTTTCCTTTGACATATATTCATCATCACGTTCTGCAAGCTTCTCTATTATTTCAATAATATAATCATCTCTTCCGGATTCGCAATTTATGTACCTTATATTGAGAATATCTATCCAGTCACTGCAATAATCTCTGTATCTTGTCGTTCCGTTTGCACAAATGGCATTAAAATCACGTAACGGCTGTATTTCATCAAACTTTTCGCTTCCGATAAGCTCTTTAACAGCATTCCATACGGCAGACTGGAAAAAGTTTATATAAGCCTTTTCAATATAATATTTTTCTTCTATCTTCTGGCGTATAGCCGGAGTTACCGATTTTGAATTATATATATAAAAGTCTCCGTCTTCTGCCATTATGATATAATCGTTTAACGCACAGGCAACAAAAATTATTTCCGGCAGAAGCATAGGAAATTTATAGCTCGGTGTATCGCAATTTGTCATAAAGCTTTCTCTTTCGGCTCTGTATGCATGAATAAGCTCATATGCAAATTTCTGTATAACATTATTCACATATTCATATCCTTCATAATCCTTTTTATCACCAATTAAATCGCTGACAGCCTCTCTTAACGCAAATAAGTCTTCATATGTACCACTGACATTTACGCCTGTATTATCCTCTGTAAGTAAAATCTGAAGCATATCAATTCACCTCCGAAAAATATATATTTAATTATAACGAAACAACAAAAATTAATCAATCTCATATATTAATATAAAAATATGTTTTGATTTTCTCAATTATATGATATACTTCAAGGAATGATTTCTTATAACATCTAAAACGGAGGTAATTTCATGACAAATCTATTGGTTAAACTGTTTATAAAAGATTATGAAAACGTAAGCGAACCCTCCGTACGTTCATCATACGGAAAGTTCTCCGGCAAGGTCGGAATATTTTGCAATATGCTGCTGTTTGCCCTGAAAGCGTTTATAGGCACAATTACACACAGTGTATCTATAACAGCCGACGCCGTAAACAACCTTTCCGATGCCGCATCAAGCGTAATAAGTCTTATAGGATTCAAAATGGCAGAAAAACCGGCAGATAAAGAACATCCATACGGTCATGCACGCTTTGAATATCTTTCCGGCCTTACCGTTGCCGTTCTTATTATTATAATCGGTTTTGAACTTTTCAAAACAAGCATCGAAAAAATTATTCACCCTTCAGAGGTCAGCTTTAATATTATTGTCGTTATAATTCTTATTGTTTCGATATTAGTTAAGCTATGGATGGCTTTTTTCAACAAATCGCTCGGAAAGAAAATAAATTCAACAACACTTGAGGCTACCGCCGCAGACAGCAGAAACGACGTTATTACAACCTTTGCCGTTCTCATCGCATCAATAATATCTCATTTTTCCGGTATAGAGCTGGACGGTATAATCGGTCTTGCCGTTGCTGTGTTCATACTTTACAGCGGAATAGGTCTTATAAAAGATACTCTCAGTCCGTTATTGGGAAAAGCTCCCGATCCGGAATTCGTAAACTATATACAGAAAAAGATAATGAGTTATGATGGTGTTCTCGGAACACATGACCTTATGATCCATGATTACGGTCCCGGAAGACAATTTGCAAGTGTACATGTCGAAATGGCGGCAGAAGACGATGTTTTAAAAAGCCATGACATACTCGACAACATAGAACATGATTTTCTTGAGCATGATAATCTCAATCTTATAATTCATTATGATCCCATCGTTACAAAAGATGATATGGTCAACAATCTTCGAGGCTGGCTTAACGAACAGGTTAAAACAATCGATCCAGGACTCAGCATTCACGACTTGCGTGTTATTCCCGGTCCGACACATACAAATCTTATTTTCGATTGTGTAATCCCGTATAATCTGATTGCATCACCTTCAGAAATACAGCGTAGAATAACTAACATTGTTCAAAGCAAATATAAAAACTATTTTTGTGTAATAACCTTTGATGCAAGCTATGCCGCAATGCCTCACACAAATAACGAAAACGAAAATCCCGATTAACGCAAATAATACTCAGCCATAAAAGCACGGCTGAGTATTATTTTTATTATTTTACAACTGTCATATTCATTATTTCAATCATTGATTTTTCTTTATTAAAAACCAAATCAGCCGTACACTTTTCTCCGGTCTGTGCCTTTACCACATCAATTCCGGAAATCTTTCCGTTTTTAAGTAATTCGGAAACAAGCTTTGAATCTATCTTTATTCCATATCTATCAAGGCTGTTCTTCCATATTGTAAATTTACAATCATTCTTCCAACCACCACAATAGTATGCTTTTGTGTTTTCATATACATCGGCACCGCACAAAGGACACTTACCGAGCTTTTTTGCTCTGACAGCCTTTTTCTTTCTTTTTTCTTCGGGAAATTGAATATCAGCCGAGCTATGAAGTGCATAATCCACAAGAAATCTTACGTACCTATCGATACTTCCCATAAATTTTTCCGGCTGCATATCGCCTTTAGCAATAGAACCAAGTCCTTTTTCCCATTTACCTGTTGTTGTTGGCGATTTTATTTCTTCCGGAACAACAGCTATAAGCTGTTTACCCTTTTCGTCAGGCATAAGATTTTTACCTTTTCTGTGGATATAGCCAACCTTTATAAGCCTTTCTATTATAGCCGCTCTTGTTGCCGGAGTTCCCAAGCCAAATTCCTTGAGCTTTTCTTTTAACTCTTCATCATCGGTATTTTTCCCGGCATTCTCCATGGCCGTTAATAATGTTGCCTCATTATACAACGCAGGCGGTTTTGTTTCCTTTCGTACCGCCTCTGCATTGATTATGTTAAGCAAATCGTCTTTTTTAACATCGGGAAGAAATTCTTCCTTTTCTTTATTATTTTTATAAACCTCTTTATAGAGCTTTTTCCAGCCGTAATCTATTACGCTTGTTCCCTTTGACACAAAGCCTTCATTTTCACAAACCGCCGTTATTTTTGTTGATGTATATCTGTAATTAGGATAAAATGCAGCAATAAATCTTATTGCTATAAGCCCGAAAACCTTCTTTTCATCATTTGTAAGGCTGTCCTTCCGGTAACTGTTATCTGCAGGAATTATAGCGTGATGGTCACTTACCTTTGAATCATCAACAATTCTTTTTGTAATCGGCAGCTTTGCCATATCAATGACACTGTTTGCATATCCTGCAAATATATCTGCATTGACAAACCTTTTCATTATACCCTTTATTTTAGGAACCATGTCCGAGCTTAAATACCTGCTGTCAGTTCTCGGATAGGTTATCATTTTTCTTTTTTCATACAGACTTTGGGCAATATCAAGCGTTTTCTGTGCCGAAAAGCCGTACATTCTGTTGCACTCTCTTTGAAGCTCCGTAAGGTCATAAAGCTGCGGCGGTCTTGTTGAATTTTCAGTTTTATTTACCTCTTTGACCTCTGCGATTTTTCCGTTTACTTTATCGCATATAATCTTCGCCTCGTCAAGTGTTTTGAATTTCGTATTTCCGTCTTTGTCGGTCCATATGCCTTTAAAGTCTCCGTAATCGGCATTGACCTCGTAATATTCCGAAACAACAAATTCGTCTATTTCCTTCTGGCGTTTCACAATCATAGCCAATGTCGGTGTCTGTACTCTTCCTATACTCAAAAGTGCATTATATTTTATAGTAAACGCTCTTGTTGCGTTCATACCGACAAGCCAGTCTGCCTCCGAACGGCATTTTGCCGAAGAATAGAGCATATCATAATCTGCTCCCGGTTTGAGCCTTTCAAAGCCTTCTTTTATAGCCTGGTCTGTCATGCTCGAAATCCACAGTCTTTTAAAAGGCTTTTTGCATTTATTATACTCATATATATATCTGAAAATAAGTTCGCCTTCGCGTCCGCTGTCCGTTGCACATATAAGCGACTCTGTTCCTTTTGAATTCATAAGCTTTTTAAGAATATCAAGCTGCTTTTTGTTTCCTCTTATTGCTTTCAGCTTCATGCTTTCAGGAATAATCGGAAGTGTTTCCGCTGACCATCTTTTCAACGCTTTATCGTATTCGTCAGGCTCGCATAATGTAACCAGATGTCCGAATGCCCAGCTTACTATATATTTATCGTTTTCCAAAAAGCCTTCGCCTTTATTATTGCATCCAAGCACATTTGCAATATCTCTTGCAACAGAAGGCTTTTCCGCTATAACGAGAATTTTACCCATAAAATCACCTGAATAAAGTATAGCATATATTTCGATTATGACAAAGAAAAATCCCGGCTTAAAAAGCCGGGATCTCTTTCAGAGTTTGCCTACTCTGAGATGTAACCTACGTTACATATTATAGACTGGAGATATTAAGATATTTCGCATATAGAGTCAATAAATAATAGTTTAAATAATTTATTTTTGCAGTCCTGATTATTCAACTGATTCAGGATGAGCTGCAATATATTCTTTGTTTTTCTTATGACCGATTGTTAATGCAGGTATTGTGATAGCGATAAGACCTAAGTATCCGCAGTAGCCATAAGCATACTTGATGATATTAGTAAGACCGATCATAGATACACACATACAAACGATGATAACGATAACAGCAACGATTACACGTCTAATCTTTAAGTTTGAAATAGAGTTAGCAAATATTTTGTTCTCGTATTTCTGAACCATTGTAAATATTGTTGTAACGCATGTTGAAATAAATGCGAAGAAAAGTGAAACCTGATAGCAAACTGAAAGAATGCTGATTCCGAGTGTTCTACAGATATAAAGATTAGGAAGTGTCATCTGGTCTGCAGGAATTTCAGCATGGTATCCGAGAAGCATGATACATGAAACTGAAAGAGCAAGACCATTCATTATCCAACCAAGTAATGAAGCTTTTTTAGCACCCTTAACATTGATAATTGATGATGCTGCGATCATCGAAGGACCAGCAACACACTGGAAACCTGAGTAAACAAGTGTCTTCCAGATTGCTGTACCAACCTGAGGCTCGCTTGTAGCAAAAGCCTGAGCGATTTCGCCTGTGTGGTTATGGATAGCTATGAAATACATCGTAAATGACGCAACAAGGATAACTACCGACATAACAGCTGAAGCCTTAACGATAAGCTGAACACCGAAGATTACAAGGAATACAAGGATTACACCGATGATACAAACTGATATGCCATAAGGAATACCATAACTTGTAAGCAATGAAGCCGCACCGGCGATAGCGCCACCAACGGCTGCAAGGATGATTACGAAGTTGAATATTTCCATACTGATTTCCAGCTTTGTATAAGGAGCCCAAAGTTCTGTAAATACTTCTTTATAAGTATACATCTTTCTTGTGACAGCCATTGTCATGAGTTCTTTAAGAACGAGTGCAAGAATACCCATAGCTACCATAGGAAGGAAAGATGCTAACCAACCATACTGAACATAGTACTGGATTGCCTGATTTCCTGTTGCGAAACCTCCACCTACATGTGTACCAAACCAAACTGATGCAACGCTGAATGCTGTACCCCATCCGGCTCTGCTTGCTGTTGAACTTGACATAAAACAACCTCCCCTTTTGACTGTTTCGTCCTAAAATATGAAATTATAATTCCGATTGGTTTCTCCAAACCAAAACAAACTTATGCGAATATCTTGCCTCCCTCCAATATACTCTAAGTAATCAGCACACATCATACAACTCACATTTTTCTTCCTATCTCTGCGATAGGCTTTAACCGATATGCCGTATTTGCCGATACAGCTTTTATGTTCTTTTATATATAATGTATTCACGTACGGATAACTTATGTTAAAAATATACCATCAGAGCTTATTTTTGTCAAGATTTTTATAATTTTTTTCATAAAATCATTTGTTGTTATGTAGTTACATAATTAAAATATGTCTAAAAAACAAAATTTAAAACAAACAGTTTTTATAAACATTATCCCAGTGTCTTTTACAGCAAAAGCACCTGTTTTTTACATAAAAACAGCTAAATTATGTATGCCGTCATACATCTGTTTACTCCTATTGTCATTACATCACAATCATTTTATTATTGAGCCAGGCTCCGTAAATTTCTTCCGTAATTTCAATCTCTGCCTTGCCCATAGACAGCTCTTTGACCGCATTTATAAAATTATTTTCGTTATCTTTATCAAGCATAACAATAAATTCTACCTTGTCTGAGTACAGCGTATCCTTCAGTATATACTCTCCGTTTGTTATTTCATACTGAATTTTTCCTGCCGTTGTATAATCGGTCAGGACTCTGCATTCCTTATAGTGTTTTATTTTTGCAACTCCGGCAGCCTCTATTCCGAGTTTTGCACTTTTTCCGTATGCACGCACAAGTCCGCCTGTTCCGAGAAGTATTCCGCCGAAATATCTTGTAACCACTATTACGGTATTTTTTATATCTCCACCAATAAGCACATCAAGCACAGGCTTGCCGGCCGTCCCCTGTGGTTCGCCGTCATCCGATGAGCGTTGAATTTCGTTTCTTTCGCCTATCTGATATGCAAAAACATTATGTCTTGCATCCCAGTATTTCTTTTTCATTTCGGCAATAAAAGCTCTTGCCTCTTCCTCGGTTTTTGCCGGGCTTACCGTTGCTATAAATCTGGATTTCTTTTCTACGAGCTCAGCCTCAGCTCTATCCAGGATAGTATTGTATTCGTCGAGCATATCCCAATCTCCTTTCGTTGTGCTAAAAAACCGATTTCATTTAATATCTGAAATCGGTTTTCTGTTTATTTAATCTTCGTTATATTCATTGAATTTTTTAAGCTTATCCATTACCTTACCATGAACCGATTCCGGAGGATAATCTCCGTTTTCGTCCATAACTCCGGCTTCTGTTCCCAAAAGCAGCTCAATACCTTCGTCAATGGTCGATATTGAATAAATATGGAACATTCCATTCTTAACAGCCTCAATAACATCGTCCTTAAGCACAAGATCGTTTACATTGGACTCCGGTATTACAACGCCCTGTTTTCCCGTAAGTCCTCTTCTGCTGCAAAGATCAAAATAACCTTCTATCTTATGAGTAACTCCACCGATAGCCTGTATCTCTCCGCACTGGTTTACCGAACCTGTTACAGCCAATGACTGATTAACAGGTATCTCGGAAAGGCTTGATAATATACAGTAAAGCTCTGTGCTTGATGCACTGTCGCCGTCTATGCCGTTATAATTCTGCTCAAAGGCAATTCGACAGCTAAGCGAAAGCGGCATTTTCTGTGCATACATTCTTCCGAGATAGCCTGTTATTATCTGTACGCCCTTATTATGTGTAGGGCCGCTCATTTCAGCCTCTTTTTCGATATTGACTATTCCCGATTTACCCATATATGTTGTTGCAGTAATCCTTGTAGGGCTTCCGAAAGAATAATCTCCCATATCAAGCACTGCAAGGCCGTTTATTTTTCCTACACAGTATCCGTCTGTCGCTATCATAATAGTGTTGTTATCAAGCAGTTCATTCATTTTTTCCTGATACATTGACAATCTGTATGCCTTTTCTTCTTCCGCCTTTTTAACATATTCGGCAGTAACGATTTCAGCATTGTCAAGCCGTGCCCATGTTGCCGATTCCGCAAGTATTTCGGCAATAAGATTAAACCTTGTTGAAAGTTTTTTCTGGCTTTCAACCGATCTTGACGAATATTCTATAACTGATGCAACAGCCGAGGAATCAAAGGGAAGAGTTTTTTCGTTATCACAGAACTTGCTTATAAAGCCGGCAATCTTAAATATATTCTCATCATTTCTGTCCATTTCATAATCAAAATCAGCTCTTATCTTGAACAGCTTCGAGAAATCCTCATCATAGCCTCTGAGAAGCTCGTAATAATACGCTCCACCGACAAGAATAACCTTTACATCAGATGGTATAGGCTCCGGCTTAAGCGTTGTTACGGCAATCGCACCAACCTGATCTCTGAGGTTTTCAATAGTAATTTCTTTAGTCTTTATTATACGTCTGAGAGCCTCCCACGCCTGTACATTGCTCAGCAAATCCTGTGCCTGTATTATAAGATAGCCGCCGTTTGCCCTGTGCATAAGTCCCGGCTTAATCTTCATAAAATCCGTTGTCAAATTTCCGTATTCGTTATCATATTCCACTTCACCGACAAGGTTATAATATGTCGGGTTATAATCAACTATAACAGGAGCACCTTCGGTTTTAGAATTATCAACAATAAGATTTACTCTGTATTTAAGCGTTGCATCATCGTTTTTTGTTCCGCCGAGCTTAGGCAGAAGAGCTGCAACCGGATCCTCTTCGTCCGGCTCCTGCTCAGAGAACTGGTCTATGTTTTCAAGAACATCCTCCTGTACAGATTCAAGATATTTTATAACTCGTTCACTGTACTTATATTTTTCCTGTAATGCACTTACATAATGACCGATTGCAAACATACCTATTTTGTAATCAAGATCATCCATCTTCTGACGGTATTCCTTATCAATATTCTTTATATCACGCATAATCGAATTGACAACGTCCTGCATGGACTCAAGCCTTTCGTTTATACCGTTTTTAACGTCTTCATCAAGAGAATCATAATTTTCCTCGGTTATAAGCACATTATCTATAATCGGCTGGAATATTATTCCCGAATTAGAGGTTTTAAGTGCAAAGCTGTTTTCAGATGCAACAGAATCAAGCTTTTTTATAAGCTCATCTCTTTTATCATCATATGTACGTGAAAGATCGCTTTTCTCCTTGTCGTAGTCCTCCGAAGTAAACGCCTTTGTAAGCTCGGTTTTAAAGAAGGAAACAAGCTCGTTCATATCATCTCTGAACTGTCTGCCTATTCCCGGCTCAAATCTGAGTGAAAGCGGACTTCTCGGATCATCAAAATTGTATACATAGCACCAATCATAAGGTACTGCCTCGTTTTTTGCCTTTTCCTTTGCACTTAGCTTTGCATAGGTTGTTTTTCCCGAGCCGGAAGGACCCGATACATATATGTTATAGCCCTTCATCTTTACATTCAAGCCAAATTCAAAAGCCTTTACAGCCCTTTCCTGTCCGATTATGCCCTTAAACGGTTCAATATCATCAGTGGTTTTAAAGCTGAATTTATTTATATCTTCCCTGTTATTGAGCTGAGTGTAATTTAATTCCGTTTTCACATCAGACACCTCCATTCTTATTATGTTTCTGTATTGTCATTGTTGCGGTCATAGTATTTCCACATTATAACCGCGTCTTCGTTTGTATCTGTATAATACTTTTTTCTAAAGCCTTCCGGCTTATAACCATGCTTTGTATAAAGCTTCTGTGCTCCGTAATTGGATATTCTAACTTCAAGAGTAACTCCTTCTATTTCAAGCTCATCGGCTTTTTTATCTACTGCCTCCATAAGCATGTCGCCTATGCCCTGTCTTCTGTATTCGGGAAGAACGGCAACATTGGTTATGTGGCCTTCATTTACTACGTGCCACATTCCGGCATAGCCTATTGCTTTATCATTATCGACGGCAACAAAATATATTGCCATGTTATTTTCTTTTATCTCTTTTTCAAAATCTTCTCTTGTCCACGGAATATGGAAACATATCTGATCAAGCTCAGCCACATCATAAATATGCTTTTCCGTCATAGGAACAATATCAATCATCTTTTTCAGCTCCGTGCATTTTTTCTTCAAGCTCTCTTTCAGCCTGTGATTTACGAAGGTATACAGGAACAAATTCACCGCTGTTTACATACTTTTCCTCCTGCACAAGCTCATATGCCATAGATGCAACACTGCCTGCTCTCTGCATATTGCAGGATGCCGGTGCAATAACAAAGTCTTCATAGCTTTCTATAAGATCTTTATAGGTAAGTATTCCGTCACCTACAAATATAACTGGAAGCTCATAATTTTCTACCATTTCAAGTATATCATCTATAAGCTCTATGCCGTCTTCCTTATCGCAGACAAGCTTTCCGAACTCCCATCTGTATATGCCTGTATAAACCTGTCTGCGTCTTGCATCTATAATAGGGCAAATTATCGCATCTGTCATATAAACATTATATGCCAGTGCTGCCAGTGTTGAAACAGGTACAATAGGTTTATTGATGCCCATGGCTATTCCCTTTGCCGTTGCCGCACCTATTCTTAAACCTGTAAACGAGCCGGGGCCTGCCGAGCAGGCAACAAAGTCGATGTCGTCCATATCCAGCTCAAGATATTTTTTAATTTCGTCTATAAGCGGCATAAGTGTCTGCGAATGCGTCATTTTATGGTTAAGCGTAAATTCAGCCTTAAGTACATTATCCTCCGTAAGCGCAACGCTTGCGGCAGAACCGGACGCCTCAATGGCAAGTATCTTCATTATTCCTTACCTCCGAATGTAATCTTTCTGTAATCAATTCCTTTTTCCAAGTTTTTCTCTATTTTTATCCATACCGCATTTTCCGGTATCATTTCTTCTATAAGCTCTGCCCATTCAATAAGGCATACACCTTCTCCGAAGAAATATTCGTCACAGCCGATATATTCCATTTCCTCCGGATCGCCTACTCTGTAAACATCAAAATGATATAATGGTATTCTTCCGTTATATTCGTTTATTAACGTAAATGTAGGGCTTGTTATATCCTCATCTATTCCAAGGCCTTTTGCAAAGCCCTTTGTAAAAACAGTTTTTCCGACACCTAAATCGCCGCTAAGGCAGAATATATCTCCTGCCTTAGCCTTAAGTCCTGTTTCATAACCAAGCTTTTCTGTTTCTTCACTTGAATGAGTTTCCTTTATCATATCGTTATCACCTGCCGGTATCATAAAAATCAAATACGCTTGAAACACCTTCTGCAACAAGTTTAGACGTCTTTCCGTTCAAATAGTAAAGATCACCTGTTGCAGTAAGTGAGTCATAATTCTTCATATAAAGTGCATTGTTGTTATTTCTGTAAGCAAACATATACACTCCGTCATCAACAACGGTGTCCTTACCCTGCTGATAATAATGGAATGTTCCGCCATATGTTGAAGAATCATAATTATCAAGATAGAATAAGCTTCTGTTAAAGTCCTTTGTTACCTCATAATAGTATGCGGAAGTACTTACTTCATCAGGAACATTGCTCTCAATATAAGTAAGTGTTCCGAAGCCGTTGTCATCTACACCTCTGAGGTATACAATTCTTGAACCGTCACCCATAAACTCAAAGGATTCAACATCATCTTCAAGCTCTGCATAGGATTTAATTCCGTTTTCGTCATATGTTGAAAGTACAAGCTGTCCCTTCTGATTTGTTCTGTCATAATCCTTAAGGCAGGCAACCTGTGCATTGTTTCCGGAGTTCTGATATGAATATATATATGAGCCGTCAAACACAACATAATCATTAAAGCCATTTGTCTTATATATATATGTATCAACATCAGCCGCAGCAGCCTGTTCATAATATGAAGCCGCTAAATCATCTGGAGATGATATTTCCGAAAGATTTACTTTAATTTTTCCGAGTCCTGAAGGAACTGTATATGCAATATATTTTCCGTCAGCATCAGTAGGCATTGCCGTAAATATTTCGTCATTTACAAGCTCTGATTTGCCATTTTCGTAGCGATATAAAGCACAGGTAATATCATTAAATTCATAGTTTTCGAGTTCTTTTCTGAGCGCTTCTGTTTTCTCAGAGTTATCACCGTCATCATTAAGTATGCTTGATGCTTTTACTTTTTTACCGCTGTTTTTATAATATATAACAGCATTTTCGTTCTGCGAAAGTGTTACTGCGATAACATCTTCATCTATAAGCTTGCTGTTTCCGTTTGAAAGGTCGTACTCATATACACTGTACATACTTGTTCCGTTATCAGTTCCGACAGCCTTAATATAGTAAACACTGTTTCCTTCAGTCTGTACAAGATACTGTGCAATATCTGTATCAATCTTTGTTTCGCCTGTTCCGTCAATATTAGCAACATAAAGTGTTGTTGAAGAATTTTCTTCTTTAATATATATAACCTTTTTTCCGTCTGATGATATTGCATATTCTCTGCTATTTACCGCAATATCGTTTGCTATTTCGCTTGATTTATTGCTCTTCTTGTCATATCCGTAAAGAGTACCGCTGTTTCCTGTTTCATTGGCAACGATATATACAGCACCGTCACCCATATTGCTTACTTCATAATCACTTACATCTGCACTGATTACATCAGGCTCTTTACTGCTTGAAGCCTCATAATAATTTAATCTGAATGTTCCGTCAGCACCGACTTCATCAGTAAAATATACGCTTGTTCCGTCATTCGCAACAGTAATTCCGTTTCCTACATAGCTGTAAGATACAGAGCCGCCGGCAGAAAGCGTATCTGAAATAAGCACAGGCTCTTTCTTGAGGTCGTAGCAATAAAGCTCGTTTCCTACCGAATATACAATAGCCCTGCTCTTATCTCCGCCGAGTCCGAATTTTTCTTTCGAGAAATATCCGCCTCTGAATACTGCTATAAAAAGAATGATTCCCAATATTATAATTGCCGTAAACGTAACCATTCCTTTATTTTCATAATTTATAAACCTGCCTTCCGACATAAGGAACTTCTGAAGTGCGTTAGGCTCTTTTCCGTCAGCATACATTGCCGCCCTGCGTTCTTCACGCACGCGCTTCATTCTTTCTTCGCTTAATTTTTCTCGTTCTCGTTTATTTTTTTCTTTTTCTTTTTCTTTTTCTATCCATCTGCCGACAAAAGATTTTTTCTCAGATGTATTTTCTTTGTCTTCCATTTCCGTTATTTCTGTTTTATCCACATCCGCTTCCGCAGCCGAAGTATCTTCAGCTTTTTCTTCAGTTTCAGTTGACGAAGCTTCTTCGGGAGTTTCCTCAGTTTCAGTTGACGAAGCTTCTTCGGGAGTTTCCTCAAAATTTTCAGCTTTGTTTTCTTCCGTTGATTCATCATTTGATGAAGAATTTTCGGCTTCAACAGCACTTTCATCATCATTTGAACCAATGTCATTTAAAAACTTTTCATCTTTTTCGTTATCCATTAGTATCACCTTTAAATTAATATTTTTTCAATACTGCCGTATTTTATTAGTATAGCATTGCTAAAGTTCATCGTCAAATTATATGAAAATTATTAATGATACTTTAAGAAAACGCCATAAGCCAAAGCCTATGACGTTTCAAAATTCTTATTTATTTAACATAATGTTAAGATGACCTTTAAGTATCGACATAGCCGCTACATTTTCTCCGCCTCTCGGAATTATAATATCGGCATATTTCTTTGAAGGCTCGACAAACTCCTCATGCATAGGCTTAACGGTTTCCTTATACTGAGTAAGAATAGATTCTATCGTTCTTCCACGGAACTCCATATCTCTTACTATTCTTCGCATAAGTCTTTCATCCGCATCTGTATCAACGAAAATCTTTATATCCATTAAATCTCTTAATTCTTTATTCTCGAATATAAGTATGCCTTCGATAAGTATTACTTTTTTAGGCTGAACCTCAACCGTTTCCGGAACTCTGTTATGTATACTGAAATCGTACACAGGACGATGTATTGTCTTTCCTGCTTTAAGATCCATAATATCTTTTATCATCAGATCGGTATCAAATGATGATGGGTGGTCATAATTGAGCTTTGCTCTTTCTTCGTACGGCATATCGTCATGTGCTTTATAATAACAGTCATGGCTGATAAGCTCCACATCATTTCCAAAAAAATCTTTAAGCTTATTTACAATAGTAGTTTTTCCCGATGCCGTTCCTCCGGCAATTCCTATTATACAAATATCCTCCATAATTATCCTCCCGTCGATAAAAATTCCAATCTATAATATTTATATTATCACTCAAATCAAAAACTGTAAATCAGCATAAACGACAAAAAGAAGGCTGCGTAATGCTTCAGTGCTATTGGCTAAGGTTTATTAAGTTCATCTTTTTTAAGAAAAGGCTATATACAAAGGGACGCCGGTTTCGGCGTCCCTCAATCATAGACTTATTTTACAGAATTTCAAATTCTGCGGCACAAAATTCCACATTGCAAAATGTTTTCCTAATACTGTACATTTCCTTATTTAACGCAAATACAATTCTATATGTTCCGTTATCTAATTCATTGTAATAATCTTCAAGGTAAACAGTTGCTCTTCCTTTGTCTTTTGGTTTTATTATAGATGCTGAATCATCTATGTCTTTCCTCTTCTCAAAAGGAACTACAATCCACTTGCCTTTTTCCAATTTTTCTATTTGAAATTTCCCATATGAATATACAAAATCGGATTTATTCTCAAATTCCAAATTAAGCTTAAACCTTTTTATATTTATATCCGCATTTAATACGACCGCTGATGATTTATATTTATCATAGAAGGTAGTTTCCAGATTTTGCATATTAACATTAGCATCCAAGCCATATTCAAACACCTTATTTAATATAGTAAGGAATTCAACCTTGCTGATATTATTTTGTGGCTTAAATGTGCCGTCCTCATAACCTGAAATTAAATTCAGCTTTTCACAAATCAAAATATTTTCAAGGGCATACTCTGATATATCCTGCTTATCTTTAAATTTACAGATTAGATTTTCTGTTGTACCTTCAAGATTAAACGCTCTGACAATAAATGTGGCTGCCTGTTCCCTTGTTAATAATCCATTAGCCTGTGCTACAAGATCGCCGTTTTGATCAACAGAGCCTACAAAGACATGAGAATTATACAATCTCATAATATTGTCATACTCTCTACCTCTTGTTGATAAATCCGAAAATGGGTTAACAGCATAACTATTATCAGAGAATTTACCGGTAGCAATTAAAATATCTACCATATTTCCTCTTGTCAGCGGTTCCTCTAATCCTGCCGTATCCGAAATAACTCCCTTCGCAAGCATCTCGCTTACTATTTCACTGTACCATTTTGTTGTTATCTCTATGTCACTATTGTTTTCAGCATAAACCGGAGTCGGTATCATAAGCAAACTTAATACTAAAACCAGCACTTTTCTGCTTTTTTCATTCAGAATTTTTATCACCCCATAAAACATACAAATATCTCTTTTAGTTGATTACAACAGCAAGAACCTTTGCAACTTTATCACTTCTGTTAATAATCTGGTGTTTGTCACCGTTTGCTGTTGATGTACAGTCACCGGGTTTAAGAATAACCTCTTCGCCGTCCTCAATACATACAAGCTCGCCCTCAAGCATATAGAAAAGCTCCACATTTGTTGTATGAGCATGTAAACCTGTACACTGACCGGGTTCAAGACAGAGTTCTGCTACCATCTTACATCTGTTTGCTGTTTCATCGGGACCAAACTTATTAACCTTGAGTATTTCTCCTACACCGTTCTGGATAACAGTGTATTCTTTCATACCTTCACCGTTTTTTACTAACATAAACTCTTCTCCCTTCGTATAAAAAAGTTATCATAATTAAATAATTAACACATTTTGATTATACATCAAAAACGACATTCTATCAATACAAAACAAAAAGCAGAAAACCAAAATTAATTGAGTTTTCTGCTTTGTTTATACACTAAAATTATCTGTAAATAATTTCGCTTCTCTTAGGACCGTTTGAAACTATTGTTATAGGAAAACCGATTTCCTTTTCAATAAATTCAACATAATCTCTTGCTTCTTTAGGAAGCTTATCATATTCCTTAATTCCTCTTATATCGCATTTCCAGCCGGGAAGTGTTTTATAAACAGGTTTAGCCTTTTCAAGTAAAGGTGTTACAGGGAATTCCTTTATAACCTTTCCGTCTATTTCATAGCCGACACAAACCTTGATTTCATCAAGGTAACCAAGTACGTCAATAGCTGTGAAGGCAACATCTGTTGTTCCCTGAAGCATACAGCCGTAACGTGTTGCAACACAGTCGAACCAACCCATTCTTCTGGGACGGCCTGTTGTTGCTCCGAATTCTCCGGCATCTCCGCCTCTTACTCTGAGCTCCTGTGCTTCATCGCCGAAAATTTCGCTAACAAAAGCACCTGCGCCTACCGCACTTGAGTATGCCTTTGATACTGTGATAACCTTTTCGATTTTGTGAGGAGGAAGTCCTGCTCCTACTGAAGCAAAGCCGGCAAGTGTTGATGAAGATGTTGTCATAGGATAAATGCCGTGGTCGGGATCCTTAAGAGCACCGAGCTGGCCTTCAAGAAGTATATTCTTGCCTTCCTGTACTGCCTTGAAAAGATATTCCTCTGTATTTGCAATATAAGGCTCAACAATATCCTTATAACCGATAACCTCATCAAAAATCTTCTGAGGATCAAGTTTAGGCATATGATAGAGATTTTCAAGAAGAACATTCTTGATTTCGCAAGCTGCTTCAATTCTTTCCTTAAGTATTTCAGGATAGAAAAGGTCGCAGATCTGAATGCCTGTTTTTGCATATTTATCTGAATAAAAAGGAGCTATACCGCTTTTTGTAGAACCAAACTGCTTATTGGCAAGTCTTGCTTCTTCATAAGTATCAAAGTCCACATGATAAGGCATTAATATCTGAACTCTGTCGGAAATCATAATTTTAGGATTTTTGATACCGCTTTCCTTTATATAATTAAGTTCTTTAACAAAATAAGGAATGTTAAAAGCAACGCCTGTACCGATGATGTTTACTGTATTTTCGTTAAAAATACCCGAAGGCATCTGATGAAGTGCAAATTTTCCGTAATCATTGATTATAGTATGGCCTGCATTACTTCCGCCCTGAAATCTGATTACTATATCAGCCTCAGCCGCAAGCATATCAGTTATTTTTCCCTTACCTTCGTCTCCCCAGTTTGCTCCAACAATAGCTTTAATCATTTATCAGTTCACTCCTATTTGATATATAATAATGAAATCAACTTACGATTTATTATAAGCCCAGCTTATATCAAAAGTAAAATAACTATTTTTTATATTTGCTATAAATAAAATTATTATCACAAAAACAAAAAGCCATATTACGACATTTATATCTGCCGCAATACAGCTTTATAATTCAAATATTAAACTCTGATACCTTCCGCAGTATCACTGATTAAGTCTTTATTTGCCTCAAGAACCGGCATTACATAGCCCTCAACAAATTCCTTTGTCTGCTCAGGTGCTCTGCCCACGAAGTTCTTAGGCTCCATAATTGCATTAAGCTCTTCGATAGTAAGTCCAAACATACTGTCAGCCGCAATTCTTTCAAGAAGGTCGTTCTTTTTGCCTTCCATTTTAACCTGCTTTCCGGCTTCCATTGAATGCTGTCTGATTCTTTCGTGAAGCTCCTGTCTGTCTCCGCCTTTTTTAACAGCATCCATCATTATGTTTTCAGTAGCCATGAAAGGAAGCTCGTTCATAAGGTGCTGGTTTATTACCTTAGGATATACAACAAGCCCATCAACAACATTTCTGTAAAGTATAAGCACTGCATCTATGCAAAGGAATGCTTCGGGAACGGAAATTCTCTTGTTTGCCGAATCGTCAAGTGTTCTTTCAAACCACTGTGTGGACGCTGTTACGGCAGGATTGATTGAATCTGCGATAACATATCTTGAAAGAGAACCGATTCTCTCACATCTCATAGGATTTCTCTTATAAGCCATTGCAGATGAACCAATCTGGTTTTTCTCAAACGGCTCTTCGATTTCCTTAAGATGCTGTAAAAGTCTTATATCATTGCTAAATTTATATGCACTCTGTGCAATGGAAGAAAGTACATTAAGCACCTGTGAATCAAGCTTTCTCGGATATGTCTGACCGGAAACTTTAAAGTAGTCGTTAAAGCCCATTTTTTCTGTAATCTTACGATCAAGCTCACGGCATTTTTCGTGGTTGCCTTCGAAAAGCTCAAGGAAGCTTGCCTGTGTACCTGTTGTTCCCTTTGAACCGAGGAGTTTTGCCTTGCTTAACTGATAATCAAGATCCTCAAGGTCCATAAGAAGGTCCTGAAGCCAAAGTGTAGCACGTTTTCCGACTGTTGTTGTCTGTGCTGCCTGGAAATGTGTAAAACCGAGTGTCGGCATATCCTTATATTCCATAGCAAATTTTGAAAGCTCGTTTATTACGTTTACAAGACGTTTTTTAACAAGCTTCATGGCCTCGGTCATAATTATAATATCTGTATTGTCGCCTACATAACAGCTTGTTGCGCCAAGGTGGATTATAGGCTTTGCAAGAGGTGCTTGAACGCCGAATGCATATACATGGCTCATAACGTCGTGTCTTACTTCTTTTTCTCTTGCTTCGGCAACATCGTAATTAATGTCATATATATGCTCCTTCATCTGGGCAATCTGTTCATCTGTTATATCCAGACCAAGCTCCTGTTCTGACTCAGCAAGGGCAATCCAAAGCTTTCTCCATGTCGAGAATTTGTAATCAGGTGAAAATAAATATGACATTTCGTCGCTTGCGTATCTGAGATTCAAAGGACTTTCGTACTTATTCTTCATATTCTTCTCCTTATAACAATAATCAATGTAGTTAAATATTATTTGACAGATTGTATTCTAACACACATATATATACCTTAACAAGTATGAAATAAAATTTATTTAAAAACGCAAACACCGTCGGAGCATATGCTCCGACGGTGCCAAGGCTACCAATACGCTACCTTTATTTAAACGGGCTTATTCTGGTTCAATAAGTCCGAATGATCCATCTTTTCTTTTATAAACAACGTTTATAAGCTCTGTTCCGTCATTTCTGAATACAAAGAAGCTGTGTCCAAGAAGTTCCATCTGCATAACTGCTTCTTCAGCTGACATAGGTCTGATTTCGAACTTCTTGCTCTTTTCAATCTTATATAATGTATCGTCATCCGTATCATCAACGGGAACGGTAATTGCATCATATTCAGCCTTAAAAGCAGCATTCTTCTTCATCTGTGTTTTAAGACGTTTTTTGTATCTAACGATCTGTCTTTCGATTATATCAACCGCTTTGTCAACAGCCGTCATCATATCATCTGCCGATACTTCGGCTCTGACTACACGTTTTGACATCGGTATTGTTACTTCAACGATATACTCGAGTTTCTCGTTTTTAATTACAACTGTTGCTTCAGCATCCTCGGGAAAAAGTTTTTTAGCTCTGTCCAGCTTATCGCTAACTTTTTCTTTTGTTCTTTCGCCGATTTCCATGTTCTTTCCTTTAATGTTGTAACGCATACTAACAACTCCCTTCGGGTGATACTGTATTGTATATAAAATACTTACCGATTATTTATATCCGGCAGTATATTTTTCAGCTTTCCGAATTTAATTACTTTCCAGAAACATCACCGACATATTATTTCTTTTATATTATATATATTCTGCATAAAGTTCGAAAATCCTCTTTTTATTTTAAATTTAATTCAAAAAATTTTTAAATATCAGAGTATATTTTTCTGTCAACTTTACATAATTCGTTAAAATTATCGCATTAAAAAATATTGTCAAATTTAATAGTGCTATTTATGCCGTTTTTAGGGCATTCCTCGATTATGTCTATTTAAAGTGCGAATGTGCGTAATTCCCCATAATCCACATTTATTTTCTGTGGATAAAGTGTATAACTCTGTGCATAACCTGTTATACAGGCTTTTTTGATGTTAATATCTCTGTGACAGAGCTGTATATAATATATACATCAACAAAAGGCTAAAGTTTACATAACATATATTTGTATTTATTTTTAACAAAATTCTATAACCGTAAAATTTAAAAACCACTTAACAATTTTAACATCAAAATACGCCCATTGTTTATTATTTTCGGTAATAAAAAAGAACTTCCGCACATATATAAATGCAGAAGTTCCTATAAAATTTATTTTACTAAAAGCCCGAAATACAAAAGTACTATTATGCCGAGCACAATTCTATACCAACCGAACACCTTGAAATCATGCTTTTTGATATAGCCCATCAAAAATCTTATTACTATAACCGAAACTATGAATGCGGAAACCATTCCGACAACAAGTATTCCGATCTCCAATCCTGTGAAATGAAAACCGAATTTTACAAGCTTAAGAAGGCTTGCTCCGAACATAACCGGTATTGCAAGGAAAAATGTAAATTCAGCCGCAACCGTTCTTGAAACACCGATGAGCAAGGCACCGATTATTGTTGCTCCGGAACGTGATGTTCCGGGAAACACTGCCGCAAGCACCTGGAACAGGCCTATTATAATTGCTGTCTGATATGTAAGCTGACCAAGCTTTGTTACTCTCGGTCTCATTCTGCGGTTTCTGTTTTCAATAACAATGAACAGAACACCGAAAACGATGAGTGCAATGCTTACGCTTGTCGGATTGTAGAACAGTGCATTGATTTTATCATCAAAAAGAAGTCCTATTATTGCCGCCGGTATACATGCAACGATAATCTTTATCCAAAGATTGATTATACGCATATCAGTATGCCATCTTCCACGTTCTTTTCTGAAAGGGAAAATTTTGTGCCAGAATATGAGCACAACCGCAAGTATTGCTCCAAGTTGAATAACAACCTCAAACATATTCCAGAACGATTCCGATACCTTAAGCGGCATAAGCTGTTTAAGAAGTATAAGATGTCCCGTACTGCTTATGGGAAGCCATTCGGTAATGCCTTCAACTATTCCGAATACAATAGCCTTTAAAATCTCAATCATATAAACCCCCATATGTCATATTGTAATTTTTTGTTTTAAATTATATGTTATTTTCATTTCTTAGTATAACACTTAACGCCTGCAAAGCAATATAATTTTAGTCCGGATATTTCTTACTTTTTTCTTACTTCGCTTATTCCCATAAACACAAGAAAAACAGCAAATATTTTTCTCAATATTTCTGAATTCATTCCGACTGCAATAACCGAACCGGCAACAGCACCGATAATTCCGTACATTATTATAGGTTTAACAACACTTTTTTCTACATTTCCGGCTTTCATATGTGTAATCAATGCAATTACCGCTGTTGGTATAAAATATATGAGGTTTATTCCCTGCAATGCCTGCTGATTCATGTCCGTAAGCATAACCAGCGCCGGTATAAGTATTGTGCCTCCGCCTATTCCCATTCCGCTTATTATTCCCGAGGCAAAACCTACAACTGCGAGCCAAATCATAAGAACATCCTCACTGCCGCCGCAAGCATTGCCGCACCGAATATTATATGCAACCACCTTCCGGATATTCTGTTAAGCAGCTTTGCTCCGACAAAACCGCCCGCAACACCTCCTGCGGAAACAACTGCGGTTTCAAGCCAAGGTATATCTGATTTGAAAAAATATATTATTGCGGAAAGCACGGACAGCGGAAGTATAACCGCAATGGCAGTCGCATGGGATTTATGGGCGTCTATGCCGAGATATTTCTCCATACAGGGAACTACGACAGTACCACCACCTGAGCCGAAAAGCCCATTGGCAAAGCCGGTTATTATGCCTATCAATATTGTTTTTCTGCTGTTTTTCGATTTATCAGCCAAAGAATATCACCTCTCGGATATTCTTTACATTATAAATCCTTTATATTCATTTTTGTTTTTTCTTTTTCTGCCTGTTCAGCTTTTTTCATGCCGCTTTTTGTTGCTCCGTAAACAGCAAGCAATATAAAAGTAGGAATGTTGAAAACAATAAAAACAACAACAATAGATAATGTATTTTTTCCGTCATAAATCATATTTCCAAATGTTGCAATAAAAGAATATATCAGTGTAACAGCAGGAATAATTAATCCCAAAAATTTATTTTTTGCTCTTGATAAAAATATTTGCAAAACAAGAAGCCCGAACATAATAATAATAAAGATAAACATAAAAACGGTAAATCTTTTCATTTTATTTATCCTCCTTGATCTTTCTGTATTCCTCAATTAAAAGCTTTGCCGCCTCAAAATCTATATGCTCGTCAATGGCAAGCTTTTTTATAAGCTTAATATATTCGCTCTCAGTCGAACTGTCGGCAAGCTTTATTTTTTCTATAAGCCTGTCAAGCCTGTTTCTTACCGTCGGATAAGTAACCTCATACTGATTTGCCATTTCCTTAAGCGAGCCGGAGGAAAGCACAAACCGTTTTATAAAAGCTATATCTTCATCATTTAGATTTGTCATCCATATCGGCAAAGAAGATATTTTTGACTCATTCACCATATAAATCACCTCTTTAATATAATTAAAATATCATTTAATTTTATTAAAGTCAATATTAATTTTATTAAATTTTAGTTTTAAAAAAATAAAACTATATCTGGGATTATTGTATCTGAATCAGATGCCAGCTATACTAATAGACACCTTTTTTTCTCTTATCTATTTTCAAAAAATCAGAATTTGTTGAAAAATCATTGACATTTACACAAAATTAGTATATATTAATATGATTTAGATTCAGTAAAATCTATTTGGGCGGCTTGGGGATGAAAGGAGATGTTATAATTATGCACAATTTCGAGTATGTACCAAAAGAAGAATGGAAGCCCACCAGAGATGAACTTTTAGAAATTATCCATAAACTACAAATTGAAGTTTGGGATTATTTTTCTTTTCAATATCAGTTTGTGGGCAGTAGCAAACAAAACATGATAACTCGTGACCGAAACTCTAACATCGGATATGACTTCGATGTAAATATTGAAGTCAATGACCCCGACGAAAATTATTCTCCAGAAGAAATACGGCACATTTTACGTCAAGGTCTCGATAAGGTCACTCATCCTTATGGAAATCAGCTTTTCAAATATGATTACACCGAAGATTCTACACGTGTTCTCACCATCAAAGTAAAGGACAGAGCCAACTCTTGGATATTGCATAGTTGTGACTTTTGCATTATATTCGAATGTAACGATGGACGTCAACAATATATTCGTTATAACAAAAAACAGTGCAGTTATTCATGGGAATATCAGCCAAAAGGCTATTATAATCTCTCTGACAAAATCAAGTGGATTAAAAAGCATAAATTATGGCAACAAGTCAGAGATACTTACATATATAAAAAGAATATAAACACCGATGATAATAAAAAATCAAGATCAATTTTTGCTGAAACAATTCAGCAAATCTGTCAGCAATACGGATATTATAAATAGAGGAAAGTAAAGTATATATTTTATATGTATAAATAAGTATTATTGTTAATTGAGGTGCATTTTATGGGTAAACATTTTTTGATTTCGAAGATGGAGATTTTGCAAATTCAATCTCTAATAATATGGCAATAGATTCTGACAGCAATCTGTTGATGCGAATAAGCAACAATATGGCAATGGATATGGATTCGGGCGAATTACATAGTATATCCAATTGGTTTGACGACGAAGATGATTACTAAGAAATCGGCGGCAAAGAGTTTTAACAACTCTTTGCCGCCTTCTTTTTGGGTAGTTTATTTATTCTTGCTGTTTTCATTTATAACATCAACAACAGCATTTATTCCCTTAACCATAAAATTAATCTTTTTGTCGCTTATTTCTTTTCCGTCTTTGGAAATAATTACATTCCCTATAACAAGTTCATCTTTTTCCGAGCTTTCGGTACTTCCCATTAATGTTGTCCACTTTATTGTTATGTCCGATTCCTCTATTTGCTTATCACAATCGACCGAATACTGTGTATCATCAAAAAACGGCGTATTTGAGCTGGCATTTACAAAAATAGTATTATCTTTATTCTGCCAGACATTTATATTGTAATATATAATATCATCTTCAGACTCAACATATTTTTCATTTGGTGACACCGTTTCCTCATGTATAAGCACAGCCTCGTCGGTATCTATGCTGTCGTTTGCACTGCTCTTTGACGTACAACCGGACACAGAAAACATAATTGCCAAAGCCGATAATGCCATAATAAATTTATACTTAATTTTCAATCTTAAATCTCCTTTCAGACAGATAAATTATTTAATAATTATAGCATAAAAAAAGTCCGTGATTTCTTAAGAAACACGAACTTTTCAGAATTATCGAATTGTTTTGACAAGCCTATAAATATCTTTAACATCATACGCCACAGCCGAAGCCGATTTAAGCTCATCTTCCGTTCCGTAGCCGTAAGCACAGCCGATTGATTTTAAACCATATTTATCGGCAACCTCCATATCGCTGTATCTGTCGCCTATAACAATAAAATTTCCATTATATTTTCCTTTTATGTCTTTAAATATTTCGTACTTCGGAATAAAGCCGTAATCCTCCGTACAATAAAAATCATCAAAGTATTTATCAAAACCAAAGGCTTTTATATGTGCCTGTATATAGCTGTTTTTGCAGCTGCTCAAAAATATAAGCCTGTAATTATCGGCTTTCAGCTTTTCGAGAATATCCAATGCACCGTCATAAAGCACCGCCCTGCCTTGATTGATATACTCAAGCATTTTCTCGCCGATAAAGGCACTGTATTTATCCTTTAGACTCTGCGAAAGACTCGGCATGAATGTATTCCACATGGTTTTTGCATCCATGCCTATCCATTTTTTTATTTCGTCATCAGTATATTCACTATGCTCCTTTAGCCCTTCTATTTCAAGCAGTTCACAGCATTTTCTGAATGCCGGAGCATATATTTTCAAGCTGTCATGCAGTGTTCCGTCATAGTCGAAAACTATGTTTATCATAAGCTCATGCCTTTGATAAGATTAACCATTTCAACAGCACCGAGAGCACAGTCATAGCCTTTGTTTCCTGCCTTTGTTCCGGCACGTTCGATAGCCTGTTCAATATTTTCTGTTGTAACAACTCCGAAGAGTACGGGAACTCCTGAATTAAGTCCTGCCTGTGCAACACCCTTTGAAACCTCATTGCAAACATAATCATAATGTGATGTTGCTCCTCTGATTACAGCACCAAGACATATAACTGCGTCATATTTTCCCGAATTAGCCATTTTTGATGCAATAAGCGGAATTTCAAATGCACCGGGAACCCATGCAACATCAATGTCTTCGTCCTTAACATCATGTCTTTTAAGTCCGTCCAATGCTCCGCTGACAAGCTTAGATACAATAAATTCGTTAAAACGTGCGGCAACAATGCCTACTTTAATTCCCTGTGATACAAGACTTCCTTCATATACGTTCATTTTAATATCCTCCTGTTTATGCAATAATATATATTTTGTTCTTTTTATTTTTATTTGAAATGAAGCATGTGTCCCATTTTGTTCTGCTTTGTTTTCATATAAAATTCATCATATTTTGTAAGCTCCATTTCGATGGGAACTCTTTCTTCTATCGAAAGACCAAAATCAGAAAGTCCTTCAATCTTAAGCGGATTGTTTGTAAGAAGTCTTAATGTTTTAACACCGAGATCTCTTAAAATCTGTGAGCCGATATAATATTCTCTTAAATCCTCTTTAAATCCGAGAGCTATATTTGCCTCAACAGTGTCAAGTCCCTTGTCCTGAAGCTCATAAGCACGGAGCTTATTGACAAGGCCGATTCCTCTGCCTTCCTGTCTTAAATAAAGCAGTATGCCTCTGCCTTCCTTCTCAATCTGACGCATAGCCTGTGCAAGCTGTTCACCGCAGTCGCATTTTAATGAACCGAAGGCATCACCTGTAAGACATTCCGAATGAACTCGGCAAAGCACGCTCTTTCCGTCGCCGATATCGCCCTTAACAAGTGCAACATGGTGCTCACCGTTAAGCTTGTTTACATAGCAGTAAGCAACAAACTGACCATATTTTGTAGGCATTTTTGTTCTTGCAACACATTCAACAAGCTTGTCGTTTACCTTTCTGTACTGCTGTAATGCGGCTATTGTTATTATTTTTATATTGTATTTTTCGGCAAGCTCAAGGAGCTCTGTTTTTCTCATCATTGTTCCGTCTTCACGCATTATTTCGCAGCAAAGACCGCATTCCTTAAGTCCTGCAAGACGCATAAGGTCTACAGTTGCCTCTGTATGGCCGTTTCTTTCGAGAACACCGTTTTTCTTTGCAAGGAGAGGGAACATATGGCCCGGACGTCTGAAATCTTCAGGCTTAGCATCGTCATCAACGCATTTCATTGCTGTTATTGAACGCTCTGCCGCAGAAATACCTGTTGTTGTATCAACATGGTCGATTGAAACTGTAAATGCTGTTTCGTGATTATCTGTATTGTTTGTTACCATCTGGGGAAGCTTAAGCTTTTTGATATATTCCTCGCTCATCGGCATACATATAAGGCCTTTACCATGCATAGCCATAAAGTTTATATTCTCTGTTGTTGCAGCTTCTGCGGAGCAGATGAAATCACCTTCGTTTTCTCTGTCCTCATCGTCTGTAACCAATATTATTTTTCCCTGTCTGAGTTCTTCAAGTGCCTCTTCTACTGTACTGAATTTTGCTGCCATAATTTATTCCTCCTTGTTAAAATCCTGCTTTCAAAAGAAATTCCTTTGTTATTCCCGAGCTCTTTGTTTCCGGCTCTTCCTTAAAGCTTAAAAAATGTTCTATATATTTTCCGACAACGTCATTTTCAAGATTGACCGTGTCGCCTGTTTTCTTGTATCCGAGAACTGTTTCCTTTGCCGTATGCGGTATCAGCGATACGGAAAAGTCATTGTCCGTTACCTTTGCAATCGTAAGGCTAATGCCGTCAATGGCAACCGAGCCTTTTTCGATTATATATTTCATTATTTTTCTGTCGGCTCTTATTGTGTACCAAACAGCTATATCGTCCTGCTCAATTTTTGTTATAACTCCCGTTCCGTCTATGTGTCCCGAAACTATATGGCCGCCAAAGCGTCCGTTGGCAATCATTGCTCTTTCGAGATTTACCATGCTGCCCTGTCTGAGCTCTCCGAGATTGCTTCGTTTAAGCGTTTCGTTCATAACATCGGCAGTGAATATGCCTTTGGAAAAGCTTGTTACCGTAAGGCATACTCCGTTGGTCGCAACGCTGTCGCCAAGCTTTAAATCCGAAAATATTTTGTCGCCCGAAACCGTAAGCCTTGAAGATTTTGCTCCTTTTTCCACTCGGACTATCTTTCCCATTTCTTCAACTATTCCGGTAAACACTTATTTCAGCCTCCATTCCAAGAGAATGTCATCATCAAAGAAAGACACATCCGGCTTTCCAAAAACAAATGCCTCGTCAGGAACATCCACTCCGATACCGCCGACAGGTGATTTTGCCTCGGTTCCTCCGAATATTTTCGGAGCAATGTAACATTCTATCTTATTTACTATTCCGGCTTTAAGAGCACTGAAATTCAGCTCTCCGCCGCCTTCAAGAAGTATTCCGTCTATTTTTATTTCACCGAGCTTTTTCATAAGCTCATTCAGATTTACATGACCATTATCGGATGAAGTTTTTAATATCGTAATATTCTTATCACTATATTTTTTAATCAGCTCTTTATCTTCCGATACCGTTGCTATAATCGTCGGTACTTCACCCGCCGTTTTAACTATATTGCTTTCAAACGGTGTTCTCAGCTTTGAATCACATATTATTCGTATGGGATTTCTACCTCCCGTTATTCGACAGGTAAGCATTGGATCATCCTTAAGCACCGTACCTATACCAACCATAATCCCTGAATATTTCAGTCTGCTTTTATGGACATTTTCTCTTGCCGTTTCTCCTGTTATCCATTGTGATGCACCTGTTCTTGTTGCAATTTTTCCGTCTGCCGTCATTGCATATTTCATTGCCACAAACGGTGTTTTATGCGTTATATAGTGAAAAAATACATCATTTATTTTATCGCATTCATCCTTAAGCAGTCCTTCGATAACCTCAATACCGTTACTTCTGAGCTTTTCTGCTCCTTTTCCGGCAACCAGCGGATTTGGATCAGCCGAGCCGATAAACACTCGTTTTATACCGCTTTCGATTATAATATCCGTACATGGCGGCGTTTTTCCGTAATGACAGCAAGGCTCAAGAGTAACATATATATCTGCTCCATGCATATCTTCCTTGCAACCCAATATCGCATTTCTTTCGGCATGAAACTCACCGTATTTATGATGATAATCTTTATTTAATATTTTTCCGTCCTTAACTATTACCGCTCCGACCAACGGGTTCGGTGAAGTATATCCCGTTCCCTTTATTGCCTCATTTATAGCAATTCTCATATATTCTTCATCAGTCAAAGCCATCGCCTCCAACAAAAAAATGCTCTGAATAAGAATTCAGAGCACATAAAAAGCCAACCCAATGCCGTCAATGAAAAACAAAACCCTGAAATGATAAACATTTCAGGGCAAAATATACATACAAAAAACAGCAAATGAATATATCTATCTTCTTTCATCCAGACTTTACTGTCGGCTTCGGAATCACACCGAATCATGCCTTACGGCTCGTGGGCTATACCACCGGTAGGGACTTGCACCCTGCCCTGAAGACTTATTATTAACTTGGCATTAATGTTATCACTATTAAAACTATCTGTCAACAGAATTTTAGACAAATTTTTATCAATATATTTTGGCAGTTTATATAATTGACATTAACGCTGTTCCCGTTATATCATTGTTGTAGATACAAAGATTGTATATGCAATTATATGAACGGAAGTGAAAAAAATGGAATTAAAACACACTATTCCCTGCGTTTGTATGCGAGTAAGACGAGCCGCCAATGCCCTGACTGCATACTATGACAAGGCTCTTGCGGAGCTGGACATAACCACACCGAAATTTTCTATACTCATAAACGTAATGCAGCTTGAACACCCGACAATGTCCCAGCTTTCTAAGGTTATACATCTTGAAAAAAGCACTCTTACAAGAAACATTGCCCTTCTCGAAAAGGAAGGCTATGTAACAACCGAACGAGGCAAGGATAAGCGTGAGGTATACATCAATCTCACCGAAAAAGGCGCCCAAAAGGTTGAGGAATGCTATCCTCAATGGCTTGGTGTTCAGGAGAAAATAATCGAAACTCTCGGCGGCGAAGAAAATGCAAAAAAATTTATCAAAACATTGCTGACGCTTCAAAGATTGAAATAATCCGGTTACTCCAAAAATCAAAATTGTTTATTTTCGCTCTATTAATTGTATATACAACTATTGTAGCTGCAACGATTTATACTAATAAATTACTTAGTATATAAAGATTTTATTAATATATTGATTTTATTTATTAAATTTAATAACATTAGTTACACAAGAAATCAGTTGAATAATTGGCATCACACCCCAATTTGTTGATTAACCGATACCTCACACCCCAATCGGTTAATCAACAGACTGATCTTCGGAAAATAATTTTTTTAATATTTTTATAGGAGGTCTTATAAGTGGAAAACAAGAAAAATCCCGGAATCATCTACATCATACTTTTAACCTTATCAGGCTGTTTTCTTTATGCCGTAAACTGTGGCATAAAAAATAACTACGGCATTATGCTCAGCTCAATAGTTGAAAATGCCGGAATGACATTTGCCTCTGTAAGCTTTGTTCTTGCGGTAGGTCAGCTTATATTCGGTGTTGCACAGCCGCTTTCCGGTATGCTTGCCGCAAAAAAATCAAATTTATTAACTCTTTTATTGGGTGTAATACTTATCGTAATCGGATTGATTTTAATTCCGTTTTGCAAATCACTTCCGTCGCTTATGCTCGTGCTCGGTTTTCTTCTTCCGATAGGAACCGGCGCAATGTCCTTCGGCGTAATAATGGGTGCAATAACACCTAAGGTTTCAAGCAGCAAAAGCTCACTTGTTTCCGGAATAGTAAACGCCAGCAGCGGTATCGGAAACACAGTTATGTCACCTATTATTCATTCGGTAATAGCCGCCGGCGGTCTTCTCCACGGTATGATTGTTCTCGCTATTCCGTCAATAATAATGATACCAGTATCAATATTCATGTGCGGAGGCAGACAAAAGAGCAAAGTTGTTGTCAAAGAAAGCTCCGAATCCGTAAGCATAAAGGATATGTTGGCAAATGCCTTCAAAAGCAGAAATTATATTTATCTTATGATAGGCTTTTTCACCTGTGGTTTCCATATGGCACTCATAACAAACCATCTGCCTACACAGATAACAACCTATGGTTTCACATCGGAGGCGGCGTCTAACGCCTTTGCCATGTACGGCGTTGCGACAATGCTCGGCTGTCTTTTCAGCGGCAGTATATCTACAAAAATAAAAATGAAAAAGGTTCTCGGTTCATTGTATTTAGCGAGAGCAATTATGACAATTATATTCTTCATGCTCCCGAAAACATTTACAATAATATGTATATACATTGCCGCTCTCGGCTTTACGGGTGCTTCTACGGTAACTCCGGTTTCAGGTCTTGTCGGAAAGGAATTCGGTGCAAAAAGCATGGCAATGCTCTTCGGCTTTGTATTCTTTGTTCACCAGATTGGCAGCTTTTTCAGTGCATGGCTTGGAGGAATTTGTATAGAAGCAACAGGCTCATATTCACTTATATGGATTGTTGACATTGTTTTCTGTGCAATAGCCGCCTTCGTAAGCTACATAATAAAGGAATCAAAAGCAAGCTGATTAATTAAATAGGCAACAATCTCCCATTTTTCCTATAAAACAGCCTGCAAACCAATTACGGTTTGCAGGCTGTCCTTTTATATTTCCTTATTCAGTTCATTACATCTGTGCTTGCACAGCTCCGCAAGAAAGCAGATATCGCATTTCGGCCGTCTTGCTATACATATGCTTCTTCCGTGAGCGATAACCTGCGTATTATATGCAATCCAGTTTTTTCTCGGCAGCAGCTCCATAAGCTCAAACTCGATTTTAACGGGATCCTGACTGTCGGTAAAGCCAAGCATATTGGATATTCTTTTTACATGGGTATCAACAACAATGCTGTCTATGCCGAATATGTTTCCTCGAATAACATTCGCCGTTTTTCTTCCTACACCGGGAAGCTTTGTAAGCTTATCAATATCGCTCGGAACCTCTCCGCCGTATTCGCTCAAAAGCATCTGACAACAACCGATTATATTTTTTGCTTTGTTATGATAAAATCCCGTTGAACGTATATCCTGTTCAAGTTCGGACAAATCAGCCTCCGCAAAAGCCTTTATTGACGGATATTTCTTAAACAAATCCTCCGTAACCATGTTTACTCTTGCATCCGTACACTGTGCGCTTAATATTGTTGCAATAAGAAGTTGCCATGCACATTCATGGTTAAGATAGCATTTAACCGGGCCATAATGCTCCTCCAAAAGATCAAGTACCTTTATAACACGTTCTTCTTTAGTCATTCAATATCGCCTCCTTCCATATGACAGCAACATCTGCCTTATTGGATATAATATCTCTGCCGTAATAATTAAACAAAACAGCTGTTTTGCCTTTTTCAAAGCTCATAGGATTGATTTCAAAAAACTCAATTCTACACATTCTTAAAAGCTGTTTCGGCGTATATTCCTTAAGCTTTGGAATAAATCTGTTTACATTTTCCTCTGCGGTATAAAAATCACGTTCAAACTTTCTTTCTTCTTCCGTTGCGGTTCTTTCAAGCGTCTGCGGTATGCTTTTCATGTTATCGCCCAAATAAATATCGTATCTCAAAAGCTCTTTTATCACAGGAAGATCATCTTCAAACACCTTCTGCTCCGAAAAATATTCGTATATTCTTGCATAAAGCTCCATTTTGCTGTGCGATATATCCATATAGCCTTTGTTTCCCCACCAACTGGCAAGATTTTCAAAAAATCCAAATGGATTGCCCAAAACGCTAACCGCATATTTAACAGCCGTAAGGGCTTTTCCCGAATTGTAGAAGGTTTCGACCATTTCTTCTACGCCTTTAAGTCTGAGCACCTCATCAAAGGACAGCTCTTTTGTATACAAAACCTCATAGGGTGCTTCGTCTGCATATACAATTCCGTATCTTTCCGCATCATATCTCAGACCCGATCCCTTCAAAAGCTTAAGAAATCCAAGCTGTAGCTGTTCGGGCTTTAGATTGTAAACATCATTAAAGGATTTTCCGAAGGATTCATAATTCTCATAGGGCAGTCCTGCAATCAAATCCAAATGCTGATGTATATTGCCAGAAACGGATATTTTTTTGACTACGTCGGTTATGCCACCAAAGGCTGTATTTCTTTTGATTGCGTCAATGGTCTGTTCATTTGTTGACTGAACGCCTATTTCAAACTGGAACAAGCCTTCTCTGGCATTCTTCAGCATTTCTATTGCCTCATCACAAAGTATATCTGCCGTAATCTCCATATGGAAATTGGTAACTCCGTTATCATGCTCCATAATATATTTCCATATTCTCATGGCATGCTCATGGTTACAGTTGAACGTTCTGTCAACAAATTTAACCTGCTTTACATTATTGTCTATGAAAAACTGTAAATCACTCTTTACTCTGTCAAACGATAAAAAGCGAACACCCTTCTCAACCGATGAAAGACAATACTGGCAGTTATACGGACAGCCTCTCTGTGTTTCATAATATATTATTTTATTTTTCAGCTCCGAAACATCATCATACACAAACGGAATATCATCAAGCTTAAGCGGCTCTGCATTTGGATTTTCAAAAATCTCTCCGTCCCTGCGATAGGTTATGCCGTTTATATCATAATACGGCTTTTCCGTAACCCATGCAAAAAGCAGCTTTCGGTATGTTTCCTCTCCTTCGCCTCTCATAACAATATCGGCAAATGGATTGTTTCTCAAAAATTCAGCCGAATCATAGCTCACCTCCGGACCGCCGAAAACAAAAAGCGTATTCGGAAGAACCTTTTTCAACCTTGCCGCCGTTGTCCTTATCATCTCAATATTCCATATATAGCAGGAAAACCCGATAACATCGGGTTTTTCCTTATATATATCACTGACTATTTTTTCAATGCGGTTATTGATTGTAAATTCTTTTACAACTGTATATTTTCCTTCAGCATCCGCATATTTTTTAAGACTTCTCAAAGCCAATGACGAATGTATGTATTTTGCGTTCAGGGCAGTCAATAAAACCTTCATTTATTTTACCATTCCCTTATATTTATCAAATAGCAACAGGTATTCTGCCTATGCTTTCTCCGTATTTATAATCTGTGATTTTAAAGTCATCAACAGTAAAATCATAGAAATTTTTTATATCCTTATTAATTTCGAATTTAGGTGCAGGAAGAGGTTCTCTTTCAAGAAGCTCCTTTACAAGCGGAATATGTCTGTCATATATATGCATATCGGCAATAACATGAACCAACTCGCCTACCTGAAGGTCGCTTACCTGTGCAAGCATATGAACAAGCACTGCATACTGAACGACATTCCAGTTGTTTGCCGTAAGCGTATCCTGTGAACGCTGGTTTAATATTGCGTTAAGCTTTCCGTCAACAACATTAAACGTCATGCTGTAAGCACAGGGATATAAATTCATTTCATGCAGATCCTCGAAATTATAAATATTTGTCATTATTCTTCTGCTGTACGGATTGTTTTTTAAATCATAAAGCACCCGGTCAACCTGGTCAAACATTCCTTCTTTATACTGATGCTTAACACCGAGCTGATAACCGTATGCCTTGCCGATAGTACCGTCCTCACCCATCCATGAATCCCAAATATGTGAATTAAGCTCGGAAACCTTATTGGATTTTTTCTGCCATATCCAAAGCATTTCGTCAATGGCATTTTTCCAATTTGTATATCTGAGAGTAAGTATGGGAAATTCCTTGGAAAGGTCATAACGGTTCACTACGCCGAATTTTTTTATTGTATATGCAGGAGTTCCGTCCTCCCATACGGGACGAACCTTTTCATTCTCGGTTGAATATCCGTTTTCAATAATATCTCTGCAATTTTCCTTGAAAACAATGTCTGCGTAACTCATCTGTTCCTCCTAATTATAGCTCACGTCTGCCTTCAAGCGCACGCATAAGCGTAACCTGGTCAACAAACTCCAAATCTCCGCCGACAGGTACACCGTTTGCTATTCGTGTTACCTTTATTCCGAGCGGTTTTATAAGCTTACTGATATACATTGCCGTCGCCTCACCTTCAACATTGGGGTTCGTGGCAAGTATTATTTCGTTCGGAGTATCCTTTTGTATTCTTTCAAGCAGTTCCTTAAGCTTTATATCGGAAGGTGAAATTCCTGCCATAGGTGAAATAGCACCATGCAGAACATGATAAACTCCGTTATATTCCTTAGTCTTTTCGTATGCCGCCATATCCTTGGGACTTTCAACAACCATTATTGTTTTGTGATCTCTTTTGGGATTTGCACATACCGGGCAAATATCGGAATCCGTAAGATTACAGCATACTGAACAATATTTAACATCTCTTTTTGCCGAAATTATAGCCTCCGCAAGCTCTGCAACGGCACTGTCGTCCATTGCTATAACATGAAAAGCAAGCCTTTGTGCCGATTTTCGTCCTATTCCAGGAAGAGATGCAAACTTTTCTATTAACCTTGTTATCGGATCACCGTAATAATTCATTTTCTACCTCTTTATCAGAACATACCGCCAAGGCTTCCGCCTGCGATTTTAGACATAGCGTTGTTCGCAACCTCATCAGCCTGTCTAAGTGCCTCGTTTACGGCTGTAAGAATAAGGTCCTCAAGCATTTCAACATCATCGGGATCAACAACATCCGGATTGATTGTGATTGCCTTAAGCTCCTTTTTTGCCGTAACAGATACCTTAACAGCTCCGCCGCCTGATGTTGTTTCTATAACCTGTTCAGCAAGAGCGGCCTGTGTTTCCTCCATCTGCTTCTGCATTTTCTGTGCCTGCTTCATAAGGGCATTCATATTCATACCGCCCATACCGCCAAAACCTTTTGCCATTTAAAATACCTCCTGTTATTAATTATAGCTTTATTTTAAATCAATTATTGCTCTATTTCAATACCGGGCATAGTGCTTATAAGATTATCCCAGCTTGAATCGTCATATTCTTCTTTCTCTTCGGTTGTACCGTAGATAAGCTCATAACGTTTATCAAAATCCTTTTTTGATATAACCTCGATTTCGAAATCAATGCCGAGCTTTTCCGCAAACATATCTTTCAACTTATCGGTTTTTGTCTCTATAACCCTGCTGTTTGATTCATTGGCACAAACAACATATATTTTTTCTCCGTCAAGCTGTTTAAGCTCTGCTCTTTTTAATATTATGTCATTAGGATTTCCGAATTCGGAAACTATATCCGCCCATACCTCAACGGCTTTTTTATAATCCTCTGTAACAGCCTTATTGAGCTTTTTCTTAGGCTTTTCCTTTTTTACCTCTCCGGACTGTGCAGGTGCAGATACCTTTGTGTATTTTCCGCTTTTAAGTTCTCTTTCTATTCCGGAAAGCTTTGCGGCAACAGCATCATATGAATTTTCGGTAACAGGCGCACAGAGCTTTATAAGGCATATTTCAAGCAATACTCTCTTGTTGGACGCATATTTTATATCTGAATCAAGCTTTGAAAATACATTAATAAGATATGTTACCTCATCTCTTGTGATTCTCTTTGCCTGTTCACCGAGCTCTGCCGCACTTTCGCCGGATATTCCGAGAACAGCCGCCGAATCGGGAATTGCCGTTGCAATAAACAGATTTCTGAGATACGCAATATAATCCTTAACAAACTGTCCGGCATCTCTGCCGTTTATCATCATCTCGTCAACTTCCTGCATAAGAGCCTGTGCATTTTTATTAAGTATATTATCGGTAACTCTTATGAATACCGAATTGTCAACCGAACCGGCTACCTCAAGCACCTTTTCCCTGGTTATATGCTCACCGTAATAAAATGCCGAACACTGGTCAAGTATGCTCAATGAATCTCGCATGGAACCGTCTGCAAGCCTTGCTATAAGATACAGTGCATCCTCTTCAATATCTATGCCTTCCTTTTCGGTATAGCTTTTAAGTGCATCGGCTATTTCCTGTGCCGATATTCTCTTAAAATCGAATCTCTGACATCTTGAAAGTATTGTTGCCGGAATTTTCTGCGGATCTGTTGTAGCAAGTATAAAAACAACGTGCTTAGGCGGCTCTTCAAGAGTTTTAAGAAGTGCGTTGTGTGCTCCCGTCGAAAGCATATGAACCTCGTCTATAATGTAAACCTTATAGCTGCCCTCTGTCGGAGTGTATTTAACCTCTTCCCTTATCTCTCGGATACTGTCAACGCTGTTATTCGACGCAGCATCTATTTCTATTACATTCACGCTTCTGCCTTCGTTTGCGGCAACACAAAGCTCACATTTATTGCATGGCTCGCCGTCCTCCGAAGGATTAAGGCAGTTTATAGCCTTTGCAAATATTTTTGCGACCGATGTTTTTCCCGTTCCTCTTGTTCCGCAGAACAGATAGGCATGGGACACTCTTCCGCTTTTAAGCTGGTTTTTTAATGTTTTTACTACATGCTCCTGACCGACAACGCTGTCAAAGCCCTGCGGTCTGTATTTTCTGTACAAAGCCTGATATTCAGACATATTTATCCGTCCCCTTTCGTATCAAAGACAACCGTATTATAAGGACATTTCAGCAAAATATAAGCAAAAAAATAGCAGCAAGGTCTTTCCATGCCGAAAACCAAACTGCGTTTATTCATAGGAATCCATGCGCCTGCTCCTTGACTGCCTTTCTTATGCGTTACCTTTTTTGACAGCTCGGACCAAGCGACCTCGTGGCACATAAAAGTGACTGCTTAGTGCTGCTTCCTTCCGGATCTGACACGGTTCACAGGTTTCTATTGCACAAGACTCAATCTTTCAACGCCATCTCCAAAGGGCAGCCACAAAATCGAACAGCCTCAAAGCAGACATCACCCCCACTATAGCGGATTGTGGGTACAGGACGCCGCTACCTTCCCGGCTAGCATGGAAATTTTTATAAAATCTGTTAAACAGATTTATCTCAAAAAATTATGCACTATAAATTTAATGCTTAAATATTATAATCTATAACTGATACTATTGTCAACCACCTTATTTTTGAATATAATAGTAATAATGTTTACAGATTATCTGTTTAAATATATGGAGAAGAGGGATATAGTGAATAAGCTTACAGTAGCAGTAATATTCGGAGGACAGTCATCGGAGCATGAGGTTTCAAGAGTATCTGCTTCATCAATAATTTCAAATCTTGACAGTGAAAAATATTATGTCATTCCGGTCGGCATAACAAAATCCGGCAAATGGATGATATACAACGGACCTATCGAAAACATCAAAAACGGCGAATGGGAGAAGTTCGGCACTCCTGCCATTTTAAGTCCCGATGCATCACAGAAAGGTCTTTTAAAGCTTGTCGGCGACAAAGCAAAGCTCATACCCATTGATCTTGCATTTCCCGTGCTTCACGGCAAATACGGCGAGGACGGCACAATACAGGGACTTTTTGAGCTTGCACAGATACCTTATGTAGGAAACGGTGTGCTTTCCTCAAGTGTTTCCATGGATAAGGCATTTACAAAAATAATCGCAAAAAACGCAAAAATAACACAGGCTAAATATGTTGAGGTTCATTCTGAGGACTTCAATAAAATTAAATCCATTGCAACAAAAATAGAAAAGAAGCTCGGCTACCCCTGCTTTGTCAAACCTGCTAACGCCGGTTCTTCGGTCGGCATAACCAAGGCTCACAACAAAGATGAGCTTATCGAAGGACTTAAGCTTGCGGCAGTACACGACAGAAAGATTGTCGTTGAAGAAGGAATTGTCGGTCGTGAAATAGAATGTGCCGTTCTCGGAAACGGAGATAACATAAGTGCTTCATGTGTCGGCGAAATTTTTGCGGCAGCGGAATTTTATGATTATGATGCAAAATATAACAACAGTGCATCTAAGACAGTTGTTCCTGCGGAAATTTCAAAAGAAAAACAGGACGAAATCCGCAAAACGGCAATAAAAGTGTTCAAAGCCGTTGACGGCAGCGGACTTGCAAGAGTTGACTTTTTCGTTGAAAAAGATACGGAAAGAGTTATATTCAACGAGCTTAACACTCTTCCCGGCTTTACACCCATAAGCATGTACAGTATGCTTTGGAATGCCTGCGGAAAACCGATGAATGTACTTCTTGACGAACTTATAGACCTTGCTCTTGAAAGATTCGGAGTTAAATAATCGGAGGTTTTACATTATGGATAACAGACCAATAGGAATATTCGATTCCGGAGTCGGCGGTCTTACTGTTGCAAAAGAAATAATAAAAACTCTGCCTAACGAAAATATTGTTTATTTCGGTGATACTGCCCGTGTACCATACGGAGCAAAATCAAAAGATGTTGTAACAAAATATTCAAAGCAGATAGTACGTTTTTTGCTTACCAAAAATGTAAAAGCAATAATTGTTGCCTGCAATACAGTTTCGTCAAATTCACTTGACGCATTAAGACGTACATTCGATATTCCGTTTATCGGTGTTGTTGAACCCGGTGTAAAAAGTGTTCTTGAAACAACAAAAAATAAACGTGTCGGCATAATAGGCACAGAAGCAACAATAAGAAGCGGTATGTACGGCAGACTTATACACGATGCCGACAGCACAATAGAGGTATTTTCAAAGCCTTGTCCTTTATTTGTTCCTCTTGCCGAAGAAGGCTGGTATGATAATGATGTTGCAAGAATGACGGCAGAATTATATCTTGACGAACTTATATCCTGCGGAATAGACACACTGCTTTTAGGCTGTACTCATTATCCGCTTTTAAAGCACTGTATAGGCGAAACAATAGGCGAAGCCGTTAAAATAGTCGATCCGGCTAAAAACACGGCAGAGGCCCTGAAAATAATACTCGAAAAAAACAATATGCTCAATGACGGCTCGGAAAAACCGACAAATATATTTTATGTCAGTGACATAACCGATAAATTTGAAAAAATATGCCTTAAGACACTTAAAAAGACATATACTCCGGCTAAAATTGATATTGAAAAATATTAATCTAATATTAATCGGCTCTTCTGTTTTAATAACGGAAGAGCCAATTTATTTTACTAAAAAAACAAAGCCTCTCCAAAGGAGCGGCTTTGCGTAACAATAAGGGGAAGAAGTAGAGAGGATGCTGTCTGATGGGGGTTATTCAGCACCCTCATTGATATTATTGCCTCTTACCGAAATATTATTCAAACAAAAAAACCGTCAACGAATTAATCGTCAACGGTTATGTTTATTACGCTTTATAAATTACTCTGAAATCTTAAGATTTGCAATTCTTGCCATTTCAAGAATTGATTCCTTTGATACTTTCTTTCCCTGATACTCAATAAGATCATCCATGCTTCCTGTAAAAATATCAGCAGGCTCATACTTTTTAAGAATGATTTTTTCATCATCTATAAAAATTTCAAGTGTATCTCTTTCTTTAATGTTAAAGTTTCTTCTAAGCTCGATAGGTAAAACTATTCTGCCAAGTTCATCAACTCTTCTTACAATTCCTGTTGATTTCATCCGTTATTTCCTCCTAAAATTATTTACTCATATTTTCTTTTAATATCATATCAATATTTGTCCAATATGTCAATAATTGTAATATGTTTTGTACTTTTATGTTAATAATATTAACTTACGTTTCATATTATACATAAAACAAATAAATTGGAGCGAAAAAATGAACATTATTTGGGGAATTATGATAATTTCCGGCATATTTTTTTCTTTATTATCAGGAAATTCTGAAAATTTAACCAATTCGATACTAAATTCAGCAAAAGAAGCTGTAACAATTTCGTTCGCAACTTGCGGAATAATGTCTTTGTGGTGCGGATTAACCAGGATTGCAGAGCGTTCCGGTCTGATTGACAGCATAACAAAGCTTCTCATGCCTGTTATGTCTATATTGTTTCCCGAAATACCTAAAACACACCCTGCAATCAAACATATATGTACAAATGTTACAGCAAACATATTCGGACTTGGTTGGGCAGCAACTCCGTCCGGACTTGAAGCAATGAAGAGCCTGTCTTTGTTAAACGGACATTCTAAAACAGCATCAGATTCTATTTGTATGTTTCTGGTTATCAACATGTCTTCTGTCCAGCTTATTACGGTAAGCATAATAGCATACCGTGCAGAATTCGGCTCATTTTCACCTGCATCTATTGTTTTTCCGGGCATAATCGCAACGTCAATATCGACACTCATCGGCATTTTGTCAGTAATTATATGTAGAAGGTGTACCCGATTATGAATATCATTTATTACATTTCAAATATAACAATACCTATTATTATTGTTATTATCTTAATGCACGGATATATAAAAAATGTAGATCTTTTTGATGCTTTTATTTCCGGTGCATATGACGGATTAAAAACGACTGCATCCATATTACCGTCCCTGATAGGATTAATAACAGCAGTCGGCATTTTCCGTTCATCCGGCGCAATGGATTTTCTTTGCAAAATAGTATCACCGATAAGCCGTCTTACCGGATTTCCGTCTGCACTTGTTCCCATGAGCATAACAAAAATGTTCTCCTCTTCGGCAGCAACAGGAATGCTTCTGGATATATTCAAAACATATGGTCCGGATTCTTTTTACGGAATTTCCGCATCAATAATAATGAGCAGCACCGAAACAATATTTTATACATTGAGTGTATATTCATCAGCCGCCGGAATAAGTAAAAGCCGCTATACTGTTTTATGTGCAATAATCGCCAATGTATCCGGTATTGCCGCATCATACATACTGACCTGTATATTTTTTGCAAATAATTGAATTTATTATCTCCATATGATATTATTAAACATAATGACTAAGACAGGATTTTTTAATTAAACAGTTTTATATGCTGTCTTATATGGGGTGATTTAATGCAACTGAAAAAAACTGCTGTCCTGTTTGCAGCTGCGGCAATGCTGTTATGCGGCTGTTCCGCCGATAACAGTGATGAAAATACCGCTCTCACAATGTCTGAACAGACAGAAACATCTTTATATCAGCTTATAGAAAATACACTTAACTCATATTACTGGAGATATGACAGCGATTCAATAATATTCGACAACGGAAAAATACCTACTGACGATGATGCACTTAACGCCAGCTCCGAAAGCGGATACGATATGTCGTCAAAAAAAGGTTCGGACTGTATTTACGCTTCTGCCGATCTTCTTTACTTTAATCGTGAAAAAGCAGGAACCGTTTATTTTTATTTCATAAGCAATAAGCTGACCGGAATATATTATATTCCAGAAAATATATCAACCCCATGCAGTATGTATGTAAGAAATCCTTATCTTGTTGCATCACCCTTATCTATGGTTGAAACCGACGCAGAATACGTATATACAAAGAAATACGCACCAAAATCTGATATTATAGGAGTTTTTGACAGTATTAAAGTCGGCAGTAATGTATACACAGCATTTACAGACGGAACAAAGCTTACCATAAATCGCAGTACACCCGAAAGTTCATTTTATACAAGCAGAGTAATCGATTACTCATCGGACGGACTTGTTCCTATGTCAGCAGCATTTATAAATAATTCTTCTCAGATGGCTGTATTATTCGGTACCGAAACATACTCCGAAGGCGGAGCTGTTCCTATTACCGTTCCAAAGGAAATACTTATATTCGATTCGGACTTTAGTCCGGTTGGAGAAGTTATAGATGCCTCTGACTGCTACTCTGTCGGATATGATAACGGATGCCTTATTGTTTCAAGAAATGAAGCAATAGATTTTTATACACTTGACGGAACATCGGTAAGCCCGAAACAGATAAGCTATTATATAGGAAAGAGCATAGTCGGAATGGATATAACCGACATTGACGGTGACGGCGAATCGGAATTTATATTCACAGACGGCCAGGACTTATATCTTTATAAAAAGACCATATCCGTATTCAAATGCGTCTGGAGTACTCATATGTCCATAGACAGCTATGAAAAATATATTTCCGCCGCAGACCTCAACAATGACGGTGTTAAGGAAATATATGTATACGACTCAACGGGAACAACCTCAAAATATATAATAGGCAAAAATGGCTTATCCACAGGAAATGATGATATAGACTATGGTCAGCGCTGGTATATTTCTGACTTTAACGCCGACGGAAAAAGCGATGCTCTTGTTGTCGGAAATTCCGATTCCAACACACAGGAGCTGCGTATAAATAATTAAATCGAAAGGAAGATAAGCTTTTGGAAACATCGGAAGCATTAAGCGAAGAACAGCTCAAGGAGCATGAACATTATATGCGAGAAGCATTAAATGAAGCTGAAAAAGCAATAAACAGCGGAGAAGTACCAATTGGCTGTGTTATAGTATATAACGGAAACATAATAGGCAGAGGACATAATTTAAGAAACAATCTTAAAAATCCTCTCTGCCATGCCGAAATATCTGCCATAAACGAAGCGGCAAATTTTATCGGAGACTGGCGGCTTGAGGACTGCACACTGTATGTTACGGTTGAGCCATGTCCGATGTGCGCCGGTGCTATCGTTCAGGCACGCATACCGAATGTTGTTTTCGGCACAAGAAATGTAAAAGCAGGCTGTGCCGGTTCAATACTCAACATACTTGATGAACCTCGTTTTAATCATCAGGTCAATGTTATCGAAGGAATACTCCGTGAGGAATGTGCAAAACCTATGGGCGAATTTTTTAAACGGTTCAGAAAAAAAGCCTCGGCTGAAAACTCCGAAGCTCAAAACCAATAGGTGCCAAAAGCACCTAAGTCGAAATCAGGATTTCGACTTGTTTAAACAGAAGCATGAATAGCTCATTCCATCGGCTAAAAAGCCTTGAAACTCACTATTCTCCTCGACGGGATTGAATCCCGTCTATTGACCGCACAAGACAGTGCGGCGGCAAGGCCGCTTTTGCTTTTTCAAAGCAAAAGTCATGACAGTATGGATTCCACTTAGGAAACCCTTCGTTTCCTAATACCTTCCGCTGTATAAAAATAACTTTGTTTACAATCTGAGGTGCCAAGCGGCACCTTTTTTATCCGAAAACGTGGCGTCCTATCTGTAATTTGATAGGTATTGACCATATCCATTTTGACGTTGCTGTTGACGGATTCCAGAAATACAATGCTCCGTCTGTCGGATCCCAGCCGTTAATGGCGTCCAACGCAGCTCTGTATGCAGTATCATTCGGTGTAAGGTTTATCTGACCGTCACGAACAGAATCAAAGGCTCCGCTTTGGTATACAACATTGGAAACCGTATTAGGAAACTGATCACTTTCAACACGATTGAGTATCACTGAGCCTATCGCAACCTGTCCCGTATACGGTTCTCCTCTTCCTTCTCCGTATATTGCCGACGCAAGTATGTTCAAATCATTTTCCAAAGATTCATTTACCGTTATCCCCAGTCTTTCCAATGTCGTATTTCCGGCAATTCCGTCTGTAGTTATTCCGTTTGCCTCCTGAAAGCTGATTACGGCATAATATGTATTTTCTCCGAATATGCCGTCAACATTATCAGAATAATATCCTAAATCCTTCAATCTCTGCTGTATTTTTGCAACCGTATTGCCGCTTGAGCCCCAATAGTATGCTGCCATAATATCACCTCTTGTTTTATTTTAAATCGGATAACAGCTCCACAACCTTGAACTTAAATTCGGGAATTTTATTATTTTCCTCGGAAAGCACAACAATTTCGTAGCTTTCATCTGATAATGTATTTTTCAGCATTTCACTGTTTTTCTGTTCAACTGCCTCACCGTTAAGACAAAGCGGCGGATACATAACGCACCACCAATTATGACCTTCTCCGTTTCCGATTATAACTCTCAGAGATTTATACAATCCAGGCGGAAATTCTGTATTTTCGTAATATCTCACAGGATAATATTCGTCCGAAAGCTCAACCGATACATTATAGCTTTCACCGTTTTCCTTTATGGTTTTCTCTGCAACATCTTTTATAAACTCCTTGTTTTCGGAAAGAAATTTTTCTGCCGCTTCTCTGTCGGAGCATAACACAACCTTTTCTCCTATTGCCTCAAGAACGCTGTCCCTTATCTTTAATTTTATGCTCTGGTCATGCTCGGAATCGCTGTTCGCCAGCACATGAAACCTAACAACAGACTGCGTTATGTTTTCTGTTACTCTCTGTGCATATGAATTTGCCGCAAGCACAAGAGCAATTACAAAAGCAAATATAAACGATATTAAAATATCCGTTTTATTCTTTTTTAAAATATTTATTATATTTTTCATTATGTATTCCTCCCTTTTTCATATAAGAGAGGATTGCCTTAAATAATTATTTTATAACACCTGTTGATATAATTTTTAAATCCACAGATATATCGGACGGATATTCGGTTAAATCATAACCGATATTGATAAAATCCGTTTTTGCTTCTGTCGCCTTATTTATCGTATTCCGTATTATATTTTTTATTACTTCTTTTAAATTACTTATTTCGTCTGCCGATATATTATTTATTCCGGCTCCGTCTATCGAGCATTCCGCAGATATTTTAATATTGTATCTGTTGTCATTCAAATAGATATGCGTATTCTGTCTTAATATTTCCGCATATATTCCGTTGTTTTCTATTATACTTTTATCTGCATCTCCGTTCAGCCATTTTATTCCCTTTATATCATTTTCAGAAATATCGCCCTTATATTCTGAACCATTCATAACATATCCGTCGGAAATATAAATTTCTCCGTCATTGCAGTAAAGCTTAGGTATTATATAGCCTTTATCATTTCTTATATTGTAAATTATTTTTTCAATATCCGTATATGCCGCATCGCTGTCCGCCAAATCTCCGTTGCTGTAAAAATCCCATATATACATGCCATTTCCGTCGTTTTTCTGCATTATCGCATTTACCGCATTATCAGCATTATCTGCCGCAACAACGATTACCTTTGTGTTAAGCTCCTTCATTCTTTCCGCATCATATAAAAACGCCTCGAAAAGCTTACTGTTCTCAATTATTTTTCTGCCTATTACAAGTGTTTTCATCTGTCCGAAGTATATTTTTCTGTCCGAGCCGTTGTCTGCCTTGTTTTTTATGTCAATAATGCTGTCACCGTATTCCACGCTGCATTTTTCCGGCTTTGTTTCATCGCCTATGTCACTTTTGAGCTGTGCTTCACCTATTGTCATGCTGTATTTTTTATTTTCGTCTACATCAATTCCGGCAGTAATTACATATTTTCTTTCGTCTGCCTCTGCCTTTCCGTAACAGCCTGTTATCACAAGCGTCAATAACATAATCAATATAAGCTTTTTCATTTCTTTGCACCGTCCTTCGTAATAAGCGATAACACCGGAATTATTATCCCGGCAAAAACAACCGATATTATTCCGACAAAATAAAGCATATCGAATACAAACGATACATTTTTCAAGAAAGACGCTGCTATTATAACCAATACCGAAAAAACTAAAATATACTTTCTTTCAGCCCATATAATTTCCGACGAAATATATATTCCTGTCGCAGTCGAGGCAAAAGCCGACAAAAAACATATTCTAAGCATAAGAACATTTTCCTTATCACCGAATATATGTGGCATATTTACTGTGCTTGTAAGAGAGATAACCGGAAAAATTTTTTCATTAAATCCTCCAAACTCGGCTATAGAAAATACTATCAATGAAACCGATATAACCAATCCGATCACATACGCTTTTACCGCTGATGACACTATTGGGGTTCCATCTGTGCATGAAATAAGGTTATACAATATTACAGGCGAACCGAATAAAAACAATGCTCTCATATTGGCATAGCTTTTATTTAAGTCAAATATATTTTTTGTTTTCAATCCTTCCGCAAAATCCGTTGTACAGAATATAACAGCAGTAACCATGCTTATCAATACAAATATGAAGATAATTTCGGCACTTCTGCCAATAGTCTGAATACCGAGAAATACACAGTACATTGCTGCAATTACGAATAGCAACGCCAATATCCAGACAGGTACAGACGGTAATAAATATATATTTACAGCACTGCATACAAGTCTTACAAGAAATACAGTATACATAAATACATTTACTGACGATAATTTTTTCGAAATCATTTTAAGCACTATATTATTAGTTTTTTGTATTTTTTCAGCTGCAAATGCCGTAAATATACATATGAGTACCGAAAACACTGCTCCTATAATGACCGAATATATATTTTTCACAAAATACGGCACTGCCGACAATGAGAAAGCCAGCGTCCATAAAGCAATAATCGTTTGCAGTTGTTTAACCGATATTTTTCTATTTTCAAATGTATTCATAATATTTTCATCTCCTTCTTATTCTTTCCTCCGGAGATGCAAATACCGGACGTTTTTTCAGCATACACAACGGCATACGCACTATACTGTCCTTTAAATCATCAAAGCCATTTTCAGCCGCCGAGCAATATGGATACATATACGGTATTCCAAAGCTTTCAATTCCGCAAAGATGAATAATAACAAGCAGTACTCCTATCCACAGTCCGAAAATACCCAGAACAGCCGATAGTGCAATAACGACATATTTGCAAAGCCTTATTCCGTTGACCATGGCCTGATTCGGAATAACAAATGTACATATTCCGGTAACTGCCGAAATTATAACCACAACAGGGCCGACAAATCCTGCATCAACTGCCGCCTGACCTATAACTATACCGCCGACTATTCCGAGTGTTGAACCAATCGGCGACGGAAGTCTTATTCCTGCCTCTTTCAAAAGCTCAAAGGCTATTTCCATTATCAAAACCTCTATAACCGTCGAAAACGGAACGTCCAGACGGCTTCCGGCAATTTTCAGAATAACCTGTGCCGGCAAAAGCTCCGGATTGTACAGTGTTACTGCTATATAAAGTCCCGGAAGTATCAGCGCAATCAATGCCGCTACATATCGTATAATCCTTATAAAGCTCATTATCTCCCAACGGTCATAATAATCCTCTGCCGCCTGAAAAAATGTATTAAGCGTAGACGGCAACATAAGAACCAACGGTGAATTATCGACAGCAACCACAACTCTGCCTTCAAGCAGTGCCGCTGACGCCTTATCCGGTCTTTCGGTCATCTGTATCTGTGGAAACGGAGACCACCACTTTTTTTCGGTCATCTGGTCTATATATCCGGCATCAATTATTGCGTCAACATCAATATTTTTGAGCTGTTTCTTAACCCTGTCCAAAATATCCTTTCTCACAATTCCGTCAATATACATGACTGCAATATCCGTTTTGCTCCTTCGGCCTATCTTGCCTCTTTCGACCTTTAATGCCGTATCTCTTATTCGCCTCCGCATAAGAACAACATTTTTGCTTACAGATTCGGCAAAAGCGTCCTTTGGACCCTGTACAACTACTTCGTTTTCAGCCTCTGGAACACCTCTTGTCGGCCAGCCCTTTGTCGATATTATAAGTGCATTGCTGTCACCTTCGGCAAATACTGCCGTATCGCCAAGCAATATAGATGTATAAATATTTTCAAAAGCATTTTCCCGGTCAACTTCACCTACACTTATAGCCTTTGACATAAGTATCTCCAATATATTACTACCGTTTTCGCCTATGACATCGGTTCTGTTCATAAGGTTAGTCATAAGTGACTGCTCAATTACATCGGTATCAACGATATTGTCAGTATATACAAGGAGCATATCTATATTTTTATCTGCTCCGGCTTTAAACCGCCTTATTATTATGTCATCACATTTATCAAACGTATTTCTTATTATCTTTTCATTTTCATTAAGCCTGTCCGATACATAAGCCTGTTTCAATATTTCCACCTCTTTCAGGCTTATGTTTGGCTTTAAACAGCAAAAATATACATAAAAAATGCCCTTCCGTTAAACGGAAGGGCATTGAATGCTACTTAATTTAATTACTGAGCAGCTTTTTCAGCTTTACGCTTTGCAATAGCTTCTGTTAACTTGGGAACGATAGCTTTAACATCGCCAACGATACCTAAGTCAGCTACATCAAAGATAGGAGCTGTATCGTTTGTGTTGATTGCAACGATATATTCAGCACTTTCCATACCAGCAACGTGCTGGATAGCACCTGAAATACCACATGCCATATAGAGATCAGGACGTACTGTCTTACCTGTCTGTCCAACCTGTCTGTCTTTTGCAATCCAACCTGAGTCAACTGCAGCTCTTGATGCAGAAACTACACCACCGAGTACATCAGCAAGCTCCTGAAGTTTTTCGAAGAAATCGGGTGAACCGATACCACGACCGCCTGAGATAAGAACCTTAGCTTCAGTAATATCAACTGTCTTTGAATCACCCTTAACAACTTCTCTGATCTTTACATTCATATCTGCATCTGTAAAGTCAACCTTGAAATCAACTACTTCGCCCTTTCTTGCTTCGTCTTTTGCAAGAGCTTTCATAACGCCGGGACGTACAGTAGCCATCTGAGGTCTGTGGTCTTTACATACGATAGTAGCCATGATGTTACCACCGAATGCAGGACGAGTCATAAGTAATAATTTTGTATCGGGCATTGCATCGATTGTTCCGATGTCAAGCTTTGTACAATCGGCTGTAAGACCTGTATGTACTCTTGCTGATACACGGGGAGCAAGGTCACGTCCGATAGATGTAGCACCGAAAAGAACGATTTCGGGATCATTCTTTTTGATGATTTCGTTAAGAGCCTTTGCGTAAGGTTCTGTAACATATTCAGCAAGCATAGGATCATCAACAACAACTACCTTGTCAGCACCGTGCTGAATAAGGATTTCTGCTTTGTCTTTGATTCCGCTGCCTAATAATATAGCAACTACCTGCTGGCCTAAGTCAGCAGCAAGTTCTGTGGCTTTGCCTATAAGTTCTAATCCAACCTTCTGGAGTTCTCCGTCTCTCTGTTCTGCTAATACGTATACGTCTTTACTCATTAGCTTACCATTCCTTTCTGATTATTAGTCTTATGAAGTTAGTTTCCCATCAATTAGATAATATGTCTTTCCTCTAACTTAGCAACGATTGTTTCAACAGCATCTTCGGGTGAAAGATCTTTGTAGTAAAGTCCTTTGCCTTTAGCCTGTTTTGTGAATGACTGCTTAACGTTTGTAGGAGAACCCTTAAGACCGATATTAGCCATATCAACTGTGTCTTTAAGTTCTTCAAGTGTCCACACTTTAACTTCTTTTTCTCTGTATGCGTCAAAGATGCCGTGAACTGTCATATATCTGGGAGTTGCTAACTCTGCTAATGCTGTGATAAGGCACGGAGTTTTAACTTCGATTATATGATATCTATCTTCAAACTGTCTCTTAACAACAAGTTTGCCTTCTTCTGCTTCAACGATTTCTTCAGCGTATGAAACCTGAGGAATTCCAAGGTGCTCAGCAATCTGAGGACCAACCTGTGCTGTATCACCATCGATAGCCTGACGGCCTGTGATGATTACATCATAGTCAAGTTTCTTTAATGCAGCTGCGATTGTTGATGAAGTAGCCCATGTATCAGCGCCGCCGAATGCTCTGTCTGTTACAAGGATAGCTTCGTCACAACCCATAGCAAGTGCTTCTCTTAAAGCAGCATCTGCCTGGGGAGGTCCCATGGAAACAACTGTAACTGTTCCGCCTACTTTTTCTTTTAACTGTAAAGCAGCTTCAATACCTGCTTTATCATCGGGATTTATAATACTGGGAACACCATCTCTGATGAGTGTATTTGTTTTTGGATCAAGCTTTACTTCTGTGGTATCAGGTACCTGTTTTGCACAAACAACTATTTTCATTGTCTTTCTCCTTCCGCATATTTATATAATAAAATTCAAAGAGAATCATTCATACTGTCGTAATTATGTAAGATTATTTACCAACCTTCATATGACCGGCAATAACCATCTTCTGAACTTCACTTGTTCCTTCATAAATTTCTACGATCTTAGCATCTCTCATCATTCTTTCAACATGGTACTCTCTCATGTAACCATATCCACCGAATAACTGAACGCATCTTCTGGTTATATCTGAACCAACTGTTGCACCGTAGTATTTACCCATACAAGCATACATACCGAAAGGAAGGCCAGCGTCTTTAGTGCAAGCTGCTCTGTAGATGATAAGCTGAGCTGAGTCTGCTCTTGTCTTCATATCAGCAAGCTCGAACTGTGTATTCTGGAATGATCCGATTGTCTTTCCGAACTGTTTTCTCTGGCTTACATATTTAAGTGTTTCTTCGATAGCACCTTCAGCAATACCAAGACCGATAGCACCAACGCCAAGACGTCCAACGTCAAGAGTCTGCATGATCATCTTGAAGCCGTCGCCTTCTCTACCGATAAGGTTTTCCTTTGGAACTATACAGTTATCAAAGATAAGGTCAGCTGTTGCAGAAGCACGGATACCCATCTTCTTTTCATGCTTACCGATTGTGAAACCGGGAGCATCAGCAGGAATAACGAGTATTGACATACCCTTGTTTCCCTTTGTCTTATCTGTCATAACTACTGTTGTATAATATTTAGCTTCACCAGCGTTTGTAATGAAGCATTTTCTACCGTTTACTACATAGTGGTCACCGTCAAGGTAAGCCTTTGTCTGCTGCATAGCTGCATCAGAACCGGCACCGGGTTCTGTAAGACCCATAGCACCCCAAGCTCTACCTGAGAGTAACTCAGGAAGGAATCTCATTTTCTGCTCTTCAGTACCAAACTGGTAAATAGGCCATGTTGCAAGTGATGAATGTGCAGCAATACCTGATGTAATAGATGCACAATATTTTGAAATCTCCTCAATAGCGATAACGTATGCAAGGTAATCTCCACCCTGTCCGCCGTATTTTTTAGGATACTGAATACCTAAAAGGCCTGCAGGTCCGAGCTTTTCCCAAATTTCTCTGGGGAATTCTTCTGTTTCATCCATTTCCTGCATTACTGGTTTAATTTCGTTCTCTACGAACTCTCTTACCATTTGTCTGAATAACAGGTGTTCTTTTGATAACGTAAAATCCATTAATACTTCCTCCTTTATCCTTGTAAAAAAATATAAACCATCAAAATTACCATAATCGTGTTTTGATGTTAATCAAAGTCTGCAGAATTCATCATTCCCCAAATTGCGACTTAACCTTCCGCCGACTTTAATTAAAGGTTGTCATACAATTTACAACAAATACTATGTTATATCTTTACGACCTTGCCTATCCTATATAATATACTACTGTTAATAATATGTCAATGTGTTTGTTTTACAAAAATCCACATTTTTTATATTAACTTAAATGAAAATACCATTTACGTTTTACAGCTTTTGCATAACACATAATCATTTTAAATGAGATATATACTACAAATTAACTAATCAAAAAAATATTCAACCTAATTTCACAATTTTATTATAGAAGTTTTGCACTATACAACTTTTTGTATACAAGTTTTCCGTCAACTCGTTTACTTTCCATAAGGCTTATTTCTTTGACGATTATTTCGCCTATTTTCGGTTTAAACTTTTCAACAGCAATTTTTTTGTTATAAATCATAACAATCTCACGTCCAATGGTAATATGTGGAGAAAATTGGGCTCTTTCACGCTTAAATCCCTGCTTTCCGAGACACTTTTCAAGCGTCTGATGTAGTCTGACAAGTTCCTTACTTTTATCGGTTCCGAGCCACATAATACACTCCTTTCCTCTATCAAAGTAACCTAAGTCTGTAAAATTCATTGTAAATTTTCTGTTAAGTGCAGCCGTTTCTTCTATTGCCGACGCAAGATTTTCAAGGTCATATTCGTCTGTTTCACCGATAAAATGCAATGTTAAATGTATATTATCCTTATATGTAAACTTTCCGTGCTTGCAGTCTGCCCTTATTTGGTCTTGAAAATCGGCAATTTGTCTTTTTGTCTTTTCTTCAAAATCTATTGCTATAAAAGTACGCATAATAAAATTTTCTCCTTTTGTTTACGTAAATTTTTCATTCTAACACTTTTTTGTCTATTTTTTCAGAGGTATATTAACACGCCGATAGACATAAAAAATAGGCTGTGCATAAATGCACAGCCTTATTATACATTATAAATTATTTATTTACTACTTTTAAAACAGTTTCAACTACATTGTCAACCGTAAATCCGTATTTTTCAAAAAGCTTAGCCGCAGGAGCCGATGCACCATAGCCATGCATTGAAATAACCTCGCCGTCAAGTCCGACATATTTATACCAACCGAAATCAACAGCAGCCTCAACAGCAACTCTTTTTCTTACAGCCGAAGGAATTACGCTTTCCTTATATTCATCCGACTGTTCTTCAAATACTTCCCATGAAGGCATACTGATTACTCTTGCATCAATGCCCTTCTCCTGAAGGACATCCCATGCGTTATAAATAAGCTCAACCTCTGAACCTGTTGCCATAAGAAGTAAATCGGGAACATCTTTCTTGCTGTCCTTAAGCACATAAGCACCCTTAAGTGCAGCCTTTCCTGTTCCGTCAAGAAGAGGTAAGTTCTGTCTTGAAAGCACAATACCGGTAGGGCTTGTTGTTCTTTCCAGAGCCGCACACCAGGCAGCAGCAGTTTCTCTTGAATCACAGGGACGGAATACAGTGTAGTTGGGAATGCTTCTGAGAGCCGCAAGATGCTCAACAGGCTGATGAGTAGGGCCGTCTTCGCCTACGCCGATGCTGTCGTGTGTGAATATGCTGATTACTGGAAGTCCCATAAGTGCTGACATTCTTAAGCCGGCCTTCATATAATCGCTGAATACAAAGAAGCCTGCAATATAAGGTCTTAAGCCTCCGTGGAGATACATGCCGTTTGCAATAACAGTCATGGCAAATTCTCTGATACCGAAGTGCATATTTGAGCCTGCTCTGTTTTCAGGTGAATAATATTCTCTGTCCTTCATTACACTCTTGTTTGAAGGTGCAAGGTCAGCAGAACCGCCCATAAGATTGGGAACAAGCTTTGAAAGCTTATTGAGAACCTTCTCTGAAGATGCTCTTGTTGCGATTGTTCCTTCATATGTCCAGTAATCCTCATTATTCATAAGGTCTGCAGAAGGCTTTTCACTATGCCATTCCTTCCACTGAGCCGCAAGCTCGGGATATTCCTTTTCGTATGCGGCAAAAAGTTCATTCCAAGCCTTTTCAGTTTCAGCATTCTTTGCATTGATTGCGGCAATGTGTTCCTTAACCTCATTGGGTACATAGAAGCTTTCTTCGTATTCCCAGCCGAGATTTTTCTTTGCAAGTGCAATTTCCTCTTCTCCGAGAGGCTCACCATGTGCAGATGCCTTGCCCTGTTTATTAGGTGCACCGTAGCCGATTTCTGTTATAACCTTGATTATAGTAGGCTTATTTTTTTCAGCCTTACCTTCTTTTATAGCTGCGTCGATTGCATCAACGTCGTTTCCGTCTTTAACTGTAAGTGTCTGCCAGCCATAAGCTTCAAATCTCTTGAGAACATCTTCATCAAATGATGTCTTAATATCTCCCTCGATTGTTATGCTGTTGCAGTCGTAAAGAAGAATGAGCTTTCCGAGCTTTAATGTTCCTGCAAGAGAAGCTGCCTCAGATGCAACGCCTTCCATAAGGCAGCCGTCACCGCACATCGCATATGTGTAGTGGTCAACAACATCATAGCCGGGTTTATTGAACTCAGCGGCAAGATGTGTTTCGGCAATAGCCATGCCGACAGCAGCAGCAATGCCCTGTCCGAGAGGACCTGAGCTTATTTCAACACCGTCTGTCATTCCGTATTCGGGATGTCCGGGTGTAATGCTTGAAAGCTGACGGAATTCTTTAATATCGTCGATTGTTACATTGTATCCGAAAACATGAAGAAGTGAGTAAAGAAGTGCTGAACCGTGTCCGGCTGAAAGCACAAATCTATCTCTGTCTGCCCATTTTGAATCGGCAGGATTTATCTTCATATTCTTTGCCCAAAGAGTATATGCTGCCGGAGCCGCACCCATAGGAAGTCCAGGATGTCCGCTTTTTGCCTTCTGGATTGCTTCAACCGACAAAAATCTTAATGTATTTATAGTCAACTGATCAATATTCATTAGTTATTCCTCCCGAATTATTTCTTAGGTACGCCTTCCCAGTCCTTAAGAAATCTTTCAATACCGATGTCTGTAAGCGGATGCTTTGTCATCTGCATGATTACATTGAAAGGAACTGTTGCGATGTCGCAGCCGATACGAGCCGCATGTGTAACATGAAGAGGATTTCTGATGCTTGCGGCAATGATTTCCGTTTCAATTCCCTGTACATTGAAAATATCAACGATTTCTTCGATAAGCTCCATACCGTCGCTGCCGATATCGTCAATTCTTCCGATGAACGGGCTAACATATGTTGCGCCTGCTTTTGCGGCAAGAAGAGCCTGTGCTGCTGAGAAAATAAGTGTTACGTTTGTCTTGATTCCTTCAGCTGTAAGAATCTTAACTGCCTTAAGTCCTTCAGGAGTCATAGGAATTTTAATGATAATATTTTTATGGATTTTAGCAAGTTCTCTTGCTTCCTTAACCATACCCTCATGCTCAAGGCTGATGACCTCTGCACTGATGGGGCCGTCAACTATTGTTGTAATTTCCTTAACTACTTCAATAAAATCTCTGCCTTCCTTTGCAATGAGTGAAGGGTTTGTTGTAACTCCGCAGATAACTCCGAGCTCGTTAGCTTCTCTTATCTGATCAACGTTTGCGGTATCAATAAATAATTTCATTTTTTGTCCTCCTGTGTTTTATAAAATCACAACATCTTACGTTATATATTTTAAATCACCAACAGTTATAAATCAATGAGAACTTGTCACATAAATAAGGCATATATACAAAAATTTATGTCACTTTGTATATACACCTTTAATATCAGCTCTTTTTTTCGTCAATTATTTCAGCACAGTTCATAGGTTCTCCCCTTAAAATTCTCAAACCGTGCTTTACCGATTCATTTACAGCCATAAAATTTTCCTCTGCCGCTTTGGGGCTTCCGGGAAGATTGATGACAAGTGAACGCTTGCGTATGCCTGCCGCAGCCCTTGACAAAATTGAACGTGAGGTATACTTCATAGTCAGCATTCTCATTGCCTCCGGTATGCCGGGAACAATTTTTTCACATACAGCTATTGTTGCCTCCGGTGTTACATCTCTCGGAGCAAAGCCTGTTCCGCCTGTTGTAACAATAAGTGCTATGTCCTTTGCCGCCGCTTTTATTATAGCTTCAGATATTTTTTCCTTTTCATCGGGTACAATTTCCGTTAATACAATATTATAGCCGTCATTCTCAAGCATTTTTGCAACAAGAGGGCCACCCTTATCCTCTCTTTCGCCTTTATAGCTTCTGTCGCTTACTGTTATTACAGCCGCTGTATAAATTTCTTCCATAAAATCACCTCTCTTATTTCAGAAGAAGAACGTCAACAGGTTTAATATAGATACTTATATTATCACCTGCCGATAATTTTTCAAGCATATTTTTGTCGGTATCGACTCTTATCAGATTGCCTTCTTCGGCATTTATCGGTTTAAGCATTATTATTGCTCCGAAAACGTCCTCAACAAGACGTTCAACGACACAGTCAATTTTGTTTTCCGTTACCTCAAAAGAAAAATAATGCGATCTTAAGCCGACAGCCTTTATGTCCTCTTCCGCATTTTCAGCCGATTTTAAATATATATTCAGCTTTGGCAGAAATATTACATTTTTATCATTTGTTTTTTCTGCTTCAAAAATATTTTTACAGCCGGAAATTCTTGCCGCACCTATTGTGTTCGGCTGTCCCATCATTTTATGTATTTCAAGCACTGGCTCACTTTTTCCGTCATTTATAATACACACCGCTTCGCAATTCCTGTATGCTTCATCTCGGTCATGCGTTACCATAACTGATATAACACCGAATTTCTTTATGGTATCGGCAACCGTCATTTCCAGCTTCCATCTTATAAAGTTATCCAAAGCCGAAAACGGCTCATCGAGCAATATTACCTCCGGCTCGCTTGCCAATATTCTTGCAAGCGCCACCCTCTGCTGTTGGCCTCCCGATATTTCTCCGGGATATTTGTCCTGTATGTCACGAATATAGAATTCATCAAGAAGGGAATTCAGCTTTTCGGTTTTATTTTCCGCCTTCATTGCGACAAGTATATTCTTTTTTACCGTCATATTCGGAAACAGTGCATAATTCTGAAACAGATAACCTACGTTTCTTTTCTGCGGCTGTATATTTATGTGTTTGGACGAATCATACAGCACTCTTCCGTTAAGCTCAATATATCCGCTGTCCGGCTTTTCTATACCGGCAATACACTTAAGCGTCATACTTTTCCCACTGCCCGATGCTCCCAAAAGAGCAAGCTGTCCATCAGTTTCAAAATCCGATATAAGCTCAAAATTATGAAGTCTTTTTCTTATATGAACAATAAGCGACATTACTTATGCCCTCCGTTCTTTGCTTTCTTTTCCAAAAGATTTAACGAAACAAGCACAACAAATGAAATGACCACATTTATAAATACCCATTTATACGCAAGTGCGTCATTACCTTCTCTCCAAAGCTGATATACTGTTGTCGATATAGTTGCGGTTCTGCCGGGTGTATAGCCTGAAACCATACTCGTCGCACCATATTCTCCTAAACCCCTTGCAAAGGAAAGCACAATTCCAGCAAGTATTCCGTCCTTGCAGTTTGGAATAAGTATTTTCCAGAAAACAAATGTATTTGAAAGCCCCAATGTTTTTCCTGCATAGATAAGATTTTTGTCAAAAGCCTCAAACGAGCTTCTAACCGTTCTGTACATAAGCGGAAACGTAACTATAATTACCGCTATAACCGATGCATACCATGTCATAGTTATTTTGGTATTAAACAACTGCATTAACATTTTTCCTACAGAACCGTTTTTTCCAATGCTTTTGAGTATAAAAAAACCTATTACAGTCGGCGGAAGAACAAGAGGAAGAGTAAGAATACAGTCCAGTACTCCCTTTATCATTCTCGGAAGCTTTGCAATATAATACGCAAGAAATATTCCGAAAAAAAATGTTATAACTGTAGCTATGGCGGCTATTCTTATTGAATTATAAAGCGGAAACCAGTCCATATTCTTACTCCTTTAAAAATTCGCTTCTTATTCTTCGGGTATAGCAAAGCCTACTGACTCAAATACGTCGGCACAAACATCTGTTTTAAGGTAAGCTAAAAATTCATTTGCTTTTTCTGCATTGGGTGCGTTTTTGAGCACTGCCGCAGGGTATACGATAGGTTTATGTGTTCCTTCGGGTGCTGTTGCAACAACATCTACTTTTTCAGATGTGGCAGCATCTGTGCTGTAAACAACGCCACAATCTACCGCACCTTCTTCAACCTGTGCAAGAACCTCTTTTACATTTGAACCAAATGTGATTTTTCCGTCTGCATTAAGCTGATCCCAAATTCCCATATTTGTAAATATTTCCTCCGAATACTGACCAACGGGAACATCCGAATTTCCTAAAGCAATAAGCTTAACCTTATCTGTTCCAACATCTTCAAAGCTTGCTAAGCCTTTGGGATTTCCTTCGGTTGCAATAAGTACAACGCTATTTGACACAAGATTGAATCTTGTTTCGTGATCGATAAAATCAAGACCATCGGGATTTGCCTCTGTGTCCTGTGTTGCGTCAAGCTGGTTCATCTGCTTCTGTGCAGCTGAAATGAATATATCGCAGTCTGCACCTTCCTGAATCTGTGTTTTAAGAGTACCTGATGAATCAAAATTAAACACAAGCTCAACAGTCGGATCGACCTCTTTATACATTTCCGCAATCTGACTGAGTGTTTCTGTCATTGATGCCGCCGCAAAAACAGTAACAGTTGTTGTTTCTGCATTATCATCTGTTGTTTCCTGTGTAGTTGTTTTGTTTGATGAGCAGCCGGCAACGCTTAAAGCCATAACAACAGCCGCTGTCATACATAAAAATTTCTTCATTTTTGTATTCCTCCTTATAAATTTAATTATTTACCAAAGGGACAAACGGGGTATCTGCACTCATCACAGCCAAGACAAAGTCCGCCGTTTCCCAGTTTGACAATATCCTTTTTTGCTACCTTTATTCCTGCGGCAACCTTTGGCAATACAAGATCAAACACCGTTGCTCCGGCAAACATAACACAGCCGGGAAGTCCCATAATCGGCGTTCCGTCATCGAAATATCCCAAGAGGAACATTGCTCCCGGAAGCACAGGTGCTCCGTAGGTAACAATTTCTGCACCGCTGTTTTTTATTGCTCCGGGTGTATTGTCGTCGGGATCGACGCTCATACCTCCGGAACAAAGTATAATATCAACGCCTTTTTCTCTTATTTTCTTTATTGCGGCTATTATGTTGTCCATGCCGTCGTCAACAGTTATATGCTCCGTTGTTTCTATTCCGTATTGCTTAAGCTTATCAACAATTACAGGCGTAAAGGTATCTTTGATAATTCCTTTAAATACCTCGCTTCCCGTTGTGACTATTCCGGCTTTTTTCAGCTTATAGGGCGTAACCTTAAGTATAGGACAGCCATTTTGTATCTTTTCGCTTTTCTTAAGCTTTTCGTCCTTAACAACAAGCGGTATAACTCGCATTCCGGCAAGCTTATCGCCTTTTTTAACCGCTGTATTTCCATGTCTTGTCGCTATCATAATCTCGTCAAGCGAATTGATAGCGTCCAGCTTATCAACATCAACCTCGAAATATCCGTCTATTGTTGAAAAAGCCTCTATTTTTCCTTCCTTTATTGTTTCGGAAGGTCTTATATTCTCATTATCGCACAGCTTATACAGTCTTTCTGCCGCATCGTTCTCATGAACCATGCCTTCTTCCATTTCCCATACATATAAATGCTCTTTTCCCATAGACAAAAGCATAGGAATATCCTCTTCCGTTATAATGTGTCCTTTTTTGAACTGTGCTCCCTTAAATTCGTCTTTAACTATTCTCGTAAGGTCGTGACAAAGCACATGACCAACCGCATTTTCAGTTTTTATAAGCTTCATATTTATCTCTCCAATATCTCAATAATATCGCCTTTTCTGACTGTTCCTTCTTTAATGACTATTGCAAATATCCCATCTGTCGGCATTACACACTTACCTACCTTTTTCTTTATTTCACAGTCATTATGACATTCCTTGCCTATCTGTGTTACCTCAATAACTGTTTCGCCGACCTTAAGCCGAGTTCCTATGGGCAGTTTTTTCAAATCAATTCCAACTGTATTTATATTTTCCGCAAATATTCCGTTCACAAGCTCTATGCCGTTTCCACGCATGGTATCAATGCTTTCTTCTGCCAACAGACTTATTTGTCTATGCCAGTTTCCGGCATGAGCATCGCCGACAATGCCATGATTTATTTTAAGCCGGATTTCATCAACCTCATGCTTTACTGTGCCTTTTTTCTCACTTATATTCACAGAAACTACTTCTGCCATTTGTAATCACCGCTCTTTCCGCCGGTTTTGCTTATGAGCTTTATCTCGCTTATCACCATATCCTTCTGCAATGCCTTGCACATATCGTATATAGTAAGAGCCGCCGCCGATACAGCCGTAAGCGCCTCCATTTCGACACCGGTTTCTCCCTTACATTTTACCCTGCTGAAAATTTCTATGCTATCGCTGTTTATATTAAAGCTGATATCTATTCCTGTTGTATTTATAGGGTGGCACATAGGAATTATGTCAGATGTTCTTTTTGCCGCCATTATTCCGCCGACCTGTGCAACCGCAAGAACATCGCCTTTTTTTATGCCTCCGCTTTTTATCATTTCAACGGTTTCCTTATCCATATGGATAACGCCGTATGCCTCCGCCGTTCTTAGCGTAATATTCTTTTCGGACACATCGACCATTCTCGCTCTGCCCTGTTCGTTTATGTGTGTTAAATCTTCCATTAAGCTCACCGCCTTTGATTTAATATATATTAGCATTATTCTTTTAAAAACACAACGCTATTTATGTACAAAAATAAGAGCCGCCTGTTGGCAACTCTTATTATGCACTTCTTATAAAAATTTGTATTTATACCAAAAAGCCACTGCCATAGCTATTGATGCGACAGTCTGGTTAATTTTTGCATATTTCAGAAGCTTTTCGGTGTATTCCTCATCATTGCAGTGTTTGCTGTAATAAAACACATAAAACATACTGCTCAGAATAATATCTACCGTCATAAAAAGCTCTGCTATGGTCAGTCTTACCTTCCAGAACAGACCTAAAGCAAAAACAAAATATGTTATGGCAATATAAACTATATGGTTCGTCAATGCACCCTTGACTATCTTTTCCGCAAAAGCCTTATCTTCTTTGTTCTCTTTATAGGTATAATAATCCACAAAATAAAACAGCATAGGAAGTATTACAAGCAAAAGCTCAAGCCTTATATATGTTTCTTCGGACGCAAATTCGTCCAATGTCGCACCTATAAACCAGAATACAAGAATCATAAAAACCAGCATTCAGATTGGCGGCGTAAGGCTTTTTCCGCCCCAATCGGAATGGTATTTCATGTTTCTCAGGCTTATCATAACAAACACAAATGCCAGAAAAAATAAAAGTCCGATATATTCTGCCATAAAATCACCTTTTTAAAAATCCCTCTGTTATTTACAGCAGAGGGAATATATGCACAATTATCTGTCTTTTGCTCTTGTTTCACAGTAAATACATCTGTAAACGCCCTTTTCTCTGTCGGTAAGCTTGAATATATGAGGAAGCTCCTGTTCAACAGATGTAATACATCTCGGATTTTTGCATTTGATTACATTTACAATTTTTTCGGGAAGCTCAAGGCTTTTCTTTTCGATAAGAACGCCATCCTTGATTATGTTAACGGTAAGTCCGTTATCAACATAACCGAGTACATCAAAATCAATATCAATAAGGCTGTCAATTTTGATAATGTCCTTTTTGCCCTGTTTTTTACTTTCTGCGTTTTTTATTATAGCTACCTGGCAATCAAGCTTTTCAAGGCCGAGCACCTCATAAAGATACATTCCTTTTCCGGCTTTGATATGGTCGATTACAATACCGTTTTTGATAGAATCAATCTTCATTTATTTTACCTCCATTCCAAGCATTTTAAGAATAAGTGCCATTCTTATAAATCTTCCGTTAAGCGCCTGTCTGAAATAGCATGCTCTTTCGTCATCATCAACAGCAACCGATATTTCGTTTACTCTGGGAAGCGGATGGAGTATTCTCATTGTTTCTTTAGCATTTTTAAGCTTTTCGGGAGTAAGTATATAGCTGTCTTTAAGTCTTATATAATCCTGTTCATTGAAGAATCTTTCCTTCTGAACTCTTGTCATATAGAGAATGTCAAGGTCGGGCATAGCTGCCTCAAGATCGGGATTTTCTTCATATGGAATACCCTTCTTTTCGATTACGTCAACCTTAATATAATCGGGAAGCTTAAGTTCATCCGGTGATATAAGCACAAACTTGATTCCCGTATATCTTGACATAGCCGCAATGAGCGAATGCACCGTTCTGCCGAACTTAAGGTCACCGCAAAGACCTATTGTAAGGTCGTTAAGTCTGCCCATTTCCCTATGAATTGTGAGAAGGTCGGTAAGCGTCTGCGTAGGGTGGTTATGTCCGCCGTCACCTGCATTTATTACCGGAACATCGGCCTTCATAGATGCAACAAGCGGAGCACCCTCTTTAGGATGACGCATTGCGATTATATCCGAATAACAGCTTACAACTTTAACTGTATCGGAAACGCTTTCGCCCTTAGCCGCAGATGAGCTGGCTGCCTCAGAAAATCCGAGTACACTTCCGCCCAATGAAAGCATTGCTGATTCAAATGAAAGTCTTGTTCTTGTTGAAGGCTCAAAGAAAAGTGTAGCGAGCTTTTTGCCATGGCAAACCTCTGCATATTTCTGAGGATTTGCAATTATATCATCAGCGACATCAATAAGCCCATCAATTTCTTCTGTTGATAAATCCAAAATATCTATAAGACGTTTCATTATTTGTTGCCTCCAATCCAGCTTTCATCATCGGGATTACTTCTGAATGCCATAAGTCTTGCTATATCCTCTTTTGCAATATAGCCTTCCTCTGCAGCAACCTCAGCAATTACGTCAAAGTTTGAAAGGCTGACATTCTTTACATTTGCTGCAGCAAGCTTATCAAGGCCTTTTTTCATGCCATAAGTAAATATGCTGGCAATACCGAGAACCTCTGCGCCTGCCTCACGAAGTGCCTCAACAACCTCAACCGCACTTCCGCCTGTTGATATAAGGTCTTCGATTACAACAACCTTCTGGCCTTTTTCTAGCTTGCCTTCGATTCTGTTGTTACGGCCATGATCTTTGTTGCCTGAACGAACATAACCCATAGGCATTCCGAGAATATGGCCTGTAATAGCAGCATGAGCGATACCTGCTGTGCTTGTTCCCATAAGAACTTCACATTCGGGATAATGTTTTTTTACAACCTCTGCAAGTGCGTTTTCAACATCATCTCTTACCTTGGGTGCTGTAAGTGTAAGTCTGTTATCGCAATAAATAGGGCTCTTGATTCCGCTTGCCCATGTGAAAGGCTCTTCCGGTCTTAAGAATACCGCTCCTATTGAAAGTAAATCTTTAGCTATTAATCTTTCTGTATTTTCCATTGAAATTCTCCTTTATAATTATCCTACAAACTCTTCAACGCATCTTTCATAAGCCTTAACCGGATCATCTGCCTGTGTTATCGGTCTTCCGACAACAATATAATCCGAGCCGATTTCCTTTGCCTTTGCCGGTGTTGTTATTCTTATCTGGTCGTCCTTTGCACTGTCCGCAAAACGGATTCCGGGTGTTACCGTAACAAAATCCTTACCGCATACATTATGAACAGCCTCGGACTCCATAGGTGAGCATACAACTCCGTCAAGGCCTGCCTTCTTTGCGTTTTCAGCATAGTGCATAACCGTCTTTTCAAGACTGCTGTTTATAAGAAGCTCACTCTGCATTCTGTCCTCGCTTGTTGATGTAAGCTGTGTTACGGCGATAAGAAGAGGTCTTGTGCCGTCCTCTCTTGTAAGGCCCGTAAGAGCCGCCTCCATCATTGCTATTGTGCCTGCCGCATGGATATTTACCATATCTATATCCAGAGAAGAAAGCACCTTCATTGCCTTCATAACAGTGTTGGGAATATCGTGAAGCTTTAAATCAAGGAATATCTTATGTCCTCTTTTCTTTATCTCTCTTACAATCTGCGGACCTTCTGCATAAAACAGCTCCATTCCGATTTTTACAAAGGGTTTCTTTCCTGTAAATTTGTCAAGGAATGCGAATGTTTCCTCTGCCGAATTAAAGTCACAGGCAATTATTACGTCTTTTCCCATCAGTGAGCACCTCCTATAATGCTTTTCAAATCATCTATTTTGTATTTTTCCATTACCTTTGGTAAGTTTTCAATTATATTTTTGCAGGCGAACGGCTCAACAAGATTTGCCGCACCGACCTGTACAGCCGTCGCTCCGGCAAGCATCATTTCTATTACGTCTTCTGCCGTCGAAACGCCACCCATACCTATAATTGGTATGTTTACAGCCTCATAAACCTGATATACCATTCTTAATGCAACGGGGAGTATTGCTGTTCCTGAAAAGCCTCCCATTTTGTTGGCAATAACAGGCTTTTTGGTCTTTAAATCTATTCTCATACCGAGAAGTGTATTTATCATGCTAATACCATCGGCACCGTTTTCCTCACAGGCCTTTGCAATGGACACAATATCCGTTACATTAGGGCTTAATTTTATATAAACAGGCTTTGTTGTTACTTCCTTAACTGCTTTTGTTACCTTTGCCACATTTTCGGCAGATGTTCCGAAAGCCATACCGCCGTTATGCACATTTGGACAGCTTACGTTTATCTCGATTATTCCGACCTGTTCTTCCTTATCAATTCTTTCTGCACAGTAGGAATATTCATCAACGGAAAAGCCGCTTATATTTGCAATTACTTTTTTATTGAAGCATTTTTTAAGCTTAGGAAGCTCCTCGGATATTACCTTATCAATACCCGGATTTTGAAGTCCTACCGAATTAATCATTCCCATGGGACACTCTGCAATTCTCGGTGTAGGATTTCCGAATCTCGGTTCTTTTGTTGTTCCCTTGAACGAAAAACTTCCGAGTATGTTTATGTCATAAAGCTCTGCGAATTCATAACCGAAGCCGAATGTTCCGCTGGCAGGGATAACCGGATTGTCAAGCTCAAGTCCACTTAATGTTACTTTTGTGTTTACCATATTATCTCCTCCATTTCAAGAACAGGGCCGTCCTTACAAATTCTCTTATTTCCGTATTTTGTTGCACAGCTGCAACCCATGCAGGCACCGAATCCACAGCCCATTCTTTCCTCAAAGCTTAACTGTCCGCTTGTTTCGGCTGTATTATATATTGCTTTAAGCATAGGCTCTGGGCCGCATGAGTATATATAGGTATATTTCATGTTTTTAAGTGCGTCTGTAACGAAGCCCTTCATTCCGTAGCTTCCGTCTGCCGTTGTTACCGTTACCTCTGCACCGAGAGCCTTAAATTCGTTTTCAAAGAACACTTCATTTTCTTTATTAAAGCCAAGTATAACCTGCGGCTTTTTACCTTCCGCAACAAGCTTTCTGCAAAGATTATACATGGGCGGAACTCCGGCACCTCCGCCGATAAGCACAGGCTCATTTCCACTTTTGGAAAGGTCATAGCCATTTCCGAGTCCGGTAAGTATATCAAGCTTTGCTCCTGCTCCAAGCTCAGCCATATATTCTGTGCCCTTTCCCAAAGCCTTATATATAAGTGTAAGCTCGTTATCATCATAATCACATACAGATATAGGACGTCTTAAGAAAAATCCGTCAAGCTTTATATTTACAAACTGTCCTGATGCCGTTATTCCGGAGCAATCGCCACCGAGAACCATTTTATAGGTATTTTCGGCTATTTTTGTATTTGCTTTTACTTCAAAAATACTCTGTTTCATAAAATCACCATTCTCATGCTTTCCATACTATTTTTCCGCCAACCATAGTCATAACGCATTTTCCTTTAACCGATTTTCCTTCAAAGGGTGTACTTTTTCCCATAGAAAGAAATTCATCGGGATTTATTTTATATTCAGCATTAAGGTCAAACACTGTAATATCCGCTTTTTCTCCAACCTTTATTTCAGAGCCGATACCGAATATTTTTCTTGCATTGATATTCAACAGCTCCATAAGCTTTTCAAGAGAAATTATATTTTTTTCAACAAGCTCCGTATAAAGCACCGGAAACGCCGTTTCTATTCCGACAATGCCCATAAGGCTGTCCTTAAGTCCCTTTGACTTTTCCTCCTTGCTATGCGGTGCATGGTCGGTAGCTATCACATCTATTGTGCCGTCCTTTATGCCTTCTATCAACGCAAGCCTGTCCGACTTATCTCTGAGCGGAGGATTCATTTTGAATCGTCCTTCTTCTTTAATATCCATATCGTCAAGCACAAGATAATGCGGTGCTGTTTCACAGGTTACATCAAGTCCGTCCTTTTTAGCCTGTCTTATGAGTTCAACGCTTTCCTTTGTGGATATATGGCAGACATGATATTTACAGCCTGTTTCCTTAACCAGCTTTAAATCACGCTCAATCTGTTTCCATTCGCTTTCCGAACATATACCCTTATGTCCGTGAAGCTCTGCATATTTTCCTTTATGAATATATCCGCCGTTAAGCAGTGTATTATCTTCACAATGTGCAACAATCATTTTTCCGAGGCTTTTTGCCTTAAGCATTGCCGCACGCATCATATCATCATTCTGCACGCCTTTACCGTCGTCGGAAAAAGCAACAGCATATTCTGCCATACCGTCAAGGTCAGCCATTTCCATGCCCTGTTCGCCGACAGTTATTGCTCCGTACGGATAAACATGGATAACAGCGTCCTTTTCGATCGCCTTAACCTCTTCGAGAATATTTTCTCTGCTGTCAGGTACAGGCTTAAGGTTTGGCATTGCACAGACTGAAGTATATCCGCCGTGTGCCGCCGCCATTGTTCCGGTCTTAATTGTTTCTTTATACAAAAATCCCGGCTCTCTGAGATGAACATGTACATCTGTAAAACCGGGAAATATAAACAAATTATTAAAATCAAAAGAAACGCTGTCATTATAACAGCCGGCACCAACGGAAACAATTATATTATCTTCTATAAAAATATCGGTTTTCTTGAATTCATTATCTGTAAATACAGTCGCATTTTTCAATAAATACCCCATAAAAATCCTCCGTTCCTTATATACCGCGTGATATTTTATCATCATTGTTATGCTCTGTCAAGGGTGATTTTAAGTATATTTAAAATTAGTTTTATCTAATATAACTTTACCATTATATACGGTTCGCCGCAAGACATATTGTTTAGTAAGCCGTTCATTTTTTAAGCGGAAGGTATTAGGAAACCGCAAGCGAGATTCATTCCCGCTGAGGAGAATTGATAATTTCAAAATTTTTTTAAATTTATTGAAATTATCAATCATACCTTAATTAATTTAAACAAGACGCCCCCAAAAAATGAGGCCTCCGGTTTCCCGGAGACCTCGGTCCCATATAATTAAAATTGGCTTTAATTTTAATTACCTTAAATTAATTTGTACAGAACAATTAGTTAAGTGTAACTGTACCTGAAGCCTCTGTCCAGTTGATTGCACTAATACCAAGTGAGTTAGCAAGATCTCTTACAGGGATAAATGTTCTGTCGTTTACGATAGCTGCTGTTGTGTTCATAGCAACAGGTGTACCGTTGATGTACATTGTTCTTGATCCGATTGTCATAGAGATGATTCTCTGTCCACTGAGTACTGTTACTGTTCTTGATGCTGCATCCCAGTTAACTGTTGCACCAAATGCTTCTGAGATTGCTCTTACAGGAAGCAT
>Ga0129310_1000266_pt1 | contig 70204 bp, 56 predicted proteins | sample Go1ome_2_FD_94433 | JGI IMG/M metagenome (GOLD analysis project Ga0129310, IMG submission 94433) | Western lowland gorrila individual fecal microbial communities from Wisconsin, USA - Go1022A metagenome | ecosystem: Host-associated > Mammals > Digestive system > Large intestine > Fecal | place...
TCGACAAGATCCTCGCGATCCGCACCGTCGCCCAGTCCACCATATTCAAAGGAACCGACCTCTACCTGCTTGATTCGATAGAAGTCGGTGAATATGAATATGGTAGCGTCCTTAAGCGCCGGCTCATCGAGCGCCAGCTCTACGGACGCTAGTCGTTATTGAGCTGGACTATGTCCACCCTGGCTCGCTCAGAGTCACCGATGAGCCACTCTGAGTAGTAGTCGGCCATCCTCCAGAAGAAATATTCATTCATGTCGCCGAAGCTGTGCCTCTGGCCGGGCAGGAGCAGCATGTCGAAGCGTTTGTTGGCCTTGATGAGGGCGTTGACGACCCTGATTGTGTTGGCAGGGTGGACGTTGTTGTCCACGTCGCCATGGACCAGCATCAGGTGGCCCTTGAGGTTTTTCGCCAACTCCTGGTTGGTGTCGATATGGTAGACGAAGGTGGTGTCACCCTTGTCGATCTTCTCCAGGATTCCATGGTGCTGCTCACTCCACCAGCGGTTGTAGATGCTGTTGTCGTGGTTGCCGGCGCAGGAGACCGCCACCTTGAAGAAGTCTGGGTACTTGAGAATGGCCGCGGTGCTCATGAATCCTCCGCCGGAGTGGCCGTGGATGCCGACCCTCTCGAGATCTACGAAGGGATGACGGGCGCCGATCTGCTGGATGGCATATTTCTGATCCTCCAGACCGTAGTCGCGAAGGTTGCCGTAGCCGTAGTTATGGTACCACTTAGAGCGGTTCGGGTGGCCTCCACGGTTGCCCACGGTTATGACTATTATTCCGAGCTGCGCCAGGCGGTCGACCCTTGTGAAGTTCTTGCTCCAGGAGATGTTGTTGGCCTCGACCTGGGGACCGGGATAAACATAGTCGCAGATCGGGTAGACCTTGGTAGAGTCGAAGTCATAGGGCTTGTACATGGCTCCGTAGAGGTCGGTAACTCCGTCGGCGGCCTTGACCTTGAAGCGCTCTGGGAACTTGTAACCAGCTTCAAGGAGGAGGCTCAAGTCTGCTTCTTCGAGGTCGAGGATCTTCTTTCCGCCGGCACCGTAGAGGGCTACATTTGGAGTGTAGTCAACCCTTGAATAATTGGCTACAAAGTACTTGGCATCGTCGCTTGCGGTAGAGAGCACGTCCATGTCGTCAATGTCAAGCTGCTGGAGGGCACCTCCGGTGAGAGGAACCCTGAAGGTGTGCATCTGGTAGGGGTTCTCGTCCTTGTTGACTCCGCAGGCGCTCAGCAGGACATAACCTTCCTTCTCGTTCACTCCCAGGACATTGTCCACATGGAATGCCCCGTCAGTAATCTTCCTGACAAGGGTCCCATCCTTGTCGTAAAGGTAGAGGTTGGCCCAGCCGTTACGCTCTGACCACCAGATGATCTGCTTTCCGTCCTTTATCAGGAACGGCCTCTTCGTCTCGATGTAGGTGTTGGACCTTTCTGGAATGATTACCTTGGCGGAATCGGCATTGACGCCTACCCAGCAGAGGTCGACTCTTTTTATGTCACGGCTCTGGCGAGTGAGGTAGAAGCCTCTCTCATCTCCCATCCACTTGTTGGAGAAATAGTCTCCATAGCTGTCCTTGGCCAGCCTTCGGGCGCTCTGTATGCTGAAGTCCTGGTCCTTGAAGGCATCGACGTTGACCTGTTTGCAAGTTGCGTCCGTGCCGTTGAGGGTAAAGACAAAGAGGTAGCCCTTCGGGCCGGGTTCTCCAGGCATCTGGTACTTGTAGGTCTCAAGTTTCGGACGCTTTGAACTTACTGAATTGATGACCCAGAGGTCCTCCAGTTTCCTGGTGTCCCACTTGGTCACAGCGAAATGCTTCGAGTCGGGCGACCAGGCAAGCTCGCCGGGATTGGAACGACGGGTGGTGTCTGTTTCGGTGTCTCCCGAATAGTTGCCGTAGCCGAAGCCGAACTGTTTGATGCCGTCAGAGGTCAGGCGATGCTCCACGATGGTGCTGTCCTTGGGATCCTTAGCGGCCTTCCTGAGATTGGTCGAGTCCATGATCCAGAGGTTGGAGTTCTTGGCATAGACACCGACAGTACCGTCAGGGGAGATCGAGGCGAAGGTGGGGTACTTCTTAACCTCATTCTCCTTCTCTTCCGTTACGTCCTTCAGGGTGCGGGTCGCGAAATCATATTCAAAATGGAAGACCTTCTTCTGGGTGGCTCCTGGCCTTGCACCTGGCCCCCCCGGCCTGCTGTTGCCTTTCTTGGCTTTGGTGGTGTCGGGTTTCTCAACCTTGTCCTGGGTGCTGCGGATGTCGAAGGTGAAGACCTTGTCGTCCTTAAGCCTCAGTCCCGTTATGGGAATATGCTGGGCATCAAAGGGATCCTTGGTGATCTCGGTCAGTTCCATCGCAAGCCGCTCAAGGTCGAAGACTTCGGTCTTTGTTCCCTTGACGGGATCCACGATGTAATAGGCAGTTCCCTTTGGAGACTGCCATTCGTACCAGAAACGGTCTCCGTCCTTGAACCACCGCGGCTGTACCCTGGTGGAGAAGACCATCTGGTTCACCCTCTTGGCAGAGAACCTTTCTGCAAGGCCATAGTTGGCCTTGGTGATCCTCTCCTGTCCTGCTGCAGCAATACACATCAGAGTAGCTGCTGCAATCAAAATAGTCCGTTTCATGTCCATAATAGGCGTATTTTATAATTTATAGTTTGATTCTGGTCCGTCCTTTTTTCAGTCCTTCGGACGTGGCGGTTACGACAATCTTGCCTTTAGCCCCGGGCTTGGTCTTGATGATGACCGAAGCCAGGCCGTTGAAAGCCTTGATGCTGTCACTGCGGAACGGAGTGAGGCAGGTCGGGTCACCGGCATCTACGGCCAGTATCTCGCCCGGGCCCTTGACGCTGAATTTCAGTTCGTCGCCGGCAGTCGGGGCAAAGTTGCCCTTCTTGTCAGTGATCTTCACATCGACGTAGAACAGGTCTCCTTCGCCGAAGCCTTTCTCAAGATTGAGTCTGATCTTTCGGGCCGGGCCTGCAGTCTTTATTGTCTCTGTGGCAACCTTCCGGCCGTCTTTCCAGCCCACCGCTTCGACTTTGCCAGGCTGGTAGACTACCTCGTCCCAGCGGAGGCGGTACTGCTTTTCAGCACGCTCGAGCAAGCCCTTTGACTCTCCGTTGACGAAGAGTTCTACCTTGTCGCAGTTGGTGTAGACATGGACCGGGATCACCTGGCCTTCCTTGCCTTCCCAGTTCCAGTGCGGCAGGATGTGAAGCACAGTCTTGTCGGACCAGCGGGCCTGGTAAAGCCAGAACCGGTCCTTGGGGAAGCCGGCCAGGTCGATTATTCCGAAATATGAACTCCTGGACGGAGTGGAGACTGAACCTTTTTCTTTCAGTTCCTTTTCTGCCTTGGCACGAGTGGCAGGGTCCTGGAAATTGTCCAGGATTGTAAAGTCATTGTTATAAGGAGTAGGCTCTCCGAGATAGTCATAGCCGGTCCAGACGAATTCTCCCAGGCAGGTGGGGTTCTCATCCTCGTACTTCCACTCCTGCTCGGGAATCTGGCCCCAAGGGACGGTGTGCAGGTCGTAGGAACTGACTTGGAAGTCCTTTTCGCAGAATTCCCTGCCTCTTGGATTATCCTCGATCGGTAAGAAATACACTCCTCTTGTGCTGATGGTTGAGGCGGTCTCGCTGCCGAGGTAGAGCTTGCCGGGGTTGGCCTCGTGGAACTTGGCGTAGAGGTGTGGCTTGTAATTGTAGCCAAAGATGTCCATCGTGTTCCGGAAATCCTGTTCCGAAGCCCAGGCTATGTTGGAACCGAAGGTTGTAGGCCTGGTCGGGTCCTCGGCATGGCAGACATCAGTCAGATGCTGGGAAATGTAGTAGAGGTTGGGATAGCCTTGTTCATTTGTTTCATTCCCGATACTCCAGAGTATGACCGAGGGATGGTTGCGGTCGCGGTGGATCATTGCCTTGAGGTCCTTGTCCGCCCAGTCATTGAATATGAGGGCGTAGCCGTTAGGTTTCTTTGGTAAGGTCCAGGTGTCGGTGAATTCATCCATCACTACGAACCCCATTCGGTCGCAGAGATCGAGGAATTCGGGGGCTGGGGGATTGTGTGAGGTACGGATGGCATTGCATCCCATTTCCTTCAGCATCTTGAACCGTCTTTTCCAAGCGGTCGTGTTCCAGACTGCTCCCAGGGCGCCGGCGTCATGGTGAAGGCACACTCCTTTGAGGAAGGTCTTCACTCCGTCAATGAATATTCCGTCCTCGCGATACTCGACATCCCTCATCCCGAAAGTTGTATAATACTCGTTTTCTGCCGGACGGCAGTCCGAGCCCGGCCGAGTCCATCCTCGCTTCGCTGCGGCTGAGTACGGCCTAAGCTCGGCAGCCGATCCGGCGAGAACAGTAGTGACTGCTACATATAACGCAGGATGGTCGGGACTCCAGCGGGCGGCGCCGGTCATGTCGAATTCCTGAGTCACGACGGTGCTGTCCTCTATTGAAGCAACCTTCGTTTCGGCTGAAGCGACGACTGTGCTCCCAGAATATTCATAAATCTCGGTCCTGACAACGCCTTCGACGGGAGTTCCCGAATTCCTTAAGGCTACCTGCAGGGTCGCTTTGTCGCCCTTGGTGGTAATATAAGTTCCCCAGTGCGCAACCCCGACGGGCTCCGCCTCTGTAAGCCAGACGTTGCGGTAGAGTCCACCTCCAGGGTACCAGCGGCTGGACTCCTCGGGATTGTCGAGGGTTATCTTGATCTCGTTTTCCCCTTCTTTTATAAAAGGTGTCAGGTCTGCCCTGTAGGAAGCGTAGCCGTAAGGCCACTCGGTCACGAATTCTCCGTTACAGAACACCTTTGACCATGACATCGCACCGTCGATGTCCAGGAAGTAGTGTTTTCCTCCCTCATCCACTTTGAGGGTTTTCCTGTACTCCGCCTTTCCCCACCATGGGAGTTTGCCTGTCTCACCCGGGTAACTGATGTCGAATTGTCCCTCGACCCCCCAATCGTGGGGCAGGTCGACGGTCCTCGACTGCCCATCCTTAGTGAAGGTCCAACACTCGTTGAATGAAATCCTGGAAGCAGGCTGGGCGGACAAACCCAGTGAAATGACGGCCATCATCGCAGTGGCCACGAAAAGGATCATGCGTTTTATCATATTCAAATATAGTGAAAATCCGTCAATTGCAAAGGCTCGTGAGATGATCAAAACAACGCAAAACTTTGGTGAATTGAAGAATATTCTGTAAATTTGCAGCCCCAAATTATTTGGGGAGAAACATAAATAATAGATTTACAATCATTTATGCCAACAATTCAACAGTTAGTTCGCAAAGGGCGCGAGAGCATTGTCTCCCAAAGCAAGTCTCGTGCACTGGACGCTTGCCCTCAGAAGAGGGGCGTATGTCTTCGTGTTTACACGACGACTCCCAAGAAGCCTAACTCAGCAATGAGGAAGGTCGCCAGGGTACGCCTTACCAACTCCAAAGAGGTCAATGCCTACATCCCGGGCGAAGGTCACAACCTCCAGGAACACAGCATCGTGCTGGTTCGCGGCGGTCGTGTAAAGGACCTCCCTGGTGTGCGTTACCACATCCTTCGCGGAGCATTGGATACTGCCGGTGTCGAGGGTAGGACTCAGTCCCGTTCCCTCTATGGCGCCAAGAGGCCCAAGGCTGCCAAGAAGAAGTAGTTGTTTTATTTATCACCTTTAATTTTTACTCAAAATGAGAAAATCGAAGCCTAAGAAGAGAATTCTACTTCCTGATCCTAAGTATCATGATGTCGAGGTGACTCGCTTCGTGAACAATCTTATGCTGCAGGGGAAGAAGAGTATCGCGTATTCTATTTTTTACGATGCCATTGACATGGTAGGCGAGAAGATGAAAGATTCTGACAAGGCTCCTCTGGATATTTGGAGGAAGGCTCTCGAAAACGTGACCCCTCAGATCGAGGTCAAGTCCCGTCGTGTAGGAGGTGCCAACTTCCAGGTGCCTACAGAGTTGCGTCCGGAGAGGAAAGTCTCGCTTTCCATGAAGAACATGATCGGCTATGCCCGTAAGCGCTCCGGCCACTCCATGGCTGAAAAACTTTGTGCAGAGATCGTGGCCGCCTACAACAACGAAGGTGGCGCTTTCAAGAGAAAAGAGGATATGCACAAGATGGCGGAGGCCAACAAGGCATTCGCTCACTTCCGTTTCTAATCTTTATCGCGGATGGCTGCTAGCAGGGATCTGACTTTCACCAGGAATATCGGCATCATGGCTCACATCGATGCCGGCAAGACCACTACGTCCGAGCGTATCCTGTACTACACCGGTAAGACACATAAGATCGGTGAAGTGCATGACGGCGCTGCAACAATGGACTGGATGGTCCAGGAGCAGGAGAGGGGTATCACCATCACCTCTGCTGCCACAACTGCCTTCTGGCACTATGGTGACAAGGTGTATCAGATCAACCTGATCGACACTCCCGGTCACGTCGATTTCACTGTCGAGGTGGAGCGTTCGCTCCGCGTCCTCGACGGAACGATTGCGACCTTCTGTGCCGTAGGACGCGTTCAGCCTCAGTCCGAGACCGTTTGGCGCCAGGCCGACAAGTACGGGGTCCCCAAGATCGCTTATGTGAACAAGATGGACCGCGTGGGTGCTGATTTCCTCGCTTGTGTCGAAGAGATCTACACCAAGCTGGGCGCAAGGGCTGTTCCCATTTGTCTTCCCATCGGTGCCGAAGACAAGTTCCTGGGCATAGTCGACCTTATCTCCCGCAAGGCAATCGTCTACGATTCCAGCGAGGAACTGGTCAACTACAAGTTCCAGGAAGTTCCTGCCGACATGGAGGAAGAAGTTGAAAAATGGAGGAACAAGCTTATTGAAGCCGCCGCCGAGTGCGACGAATCTCTCATGGAGAAGTTCTTCGAGGATCCTGACTCCCTGACTGAAGAAGAGATCATAGCAGCTCTTCGCAAGGGTACGATCTCAATGCAGATCGTTCCGGCATGCTGCGGCTCATCTTTCAAGAACAAGGGCGTTCAGTTCCTCCTCGATGCTGTCATGCGCTACCTTCCGTCTCCGCTGGACAAGGGTGTAGTCAAAGGCACCAGCCCGAAGACCGGGAACGAAGAAGACCTTCTCCCTTCCGCAGACCAACCTTTCTGTGCTCTCGTTTTCAAGATCGCTACGGATCCTTTCGTGGGTCGTCTTGCCTTCATGAGGGTTTATTCAGGAAGGATTGACTCCGGTTCCTATGCGTACAATGTGCGCACAGCGAAGAAAGAGAGGATCGCCCGCCTCTACCAGATGCACTCCAATCACCAGAATCCAATTGATTTCGTGGAAGCGGGAGACATCTGCGCAGCTGTCGGTTTCAAGGATCTCCGCACTGGAGACACAATCTGCGATGAGAACCATCCTGTAATTCTCGAGTCAATGGTGTTCCCCGACCCTGTGATCGGTATCGCCGTCGAGCCCAAGACCCAGACGGATCTTGACAAGCTTGGCGTCGCCCTTGGCAAGCTCGCTGAAGAAGACCCGACGTTTACCGTCAGGGCCGACCACGAGACTGGCCAGACGATCATCAGCGGTATGGGTGAGCTCCATCTTGATATCATCGTCGACCGCCTCCGCCGTGAGTTCGGAGTCGAAATCAACCAAGGTGCACCCCAGGTCAACTACAGGGAGGCTATCACAGGTACCGTTCAGCACCGTGAGGTCTTCAAGAAGCAGACCGGCGGCCGTGGTAAGTTCGCTGACATCATCGTCGAAATCGGACCTGCCGATGAAGGCGAGAGCGGACTCCAGTTCGTCAACGAGGTCAAGGGTGGAAATATTCCCAAGGAATTCATCCCCAGCATCGAAAAGGGTTTCAAGTCTGCAATGGCCAATGGTGTACTTGCTGGCTATGAGGTCCAGTCGATGAAGGTTACCGTCATTGACGGATCCTACCACCCGGTCGATTCCGACCAGCTCTCCTTCGAGATGGCAGCCCGCATGGCCTTCCGCCATGCCTGCCCGAAGGCGAAGCCGGTTCTTCTCGAACCCATCATGTCATTGGAGGTCGTGACCCCCGAAGATTACATGGGCGATATCGTAGGTGACCTTAACCGCCGTCGCGGCCAGATCCAGGCAATGGATTCAACTGCCAATGGTGCGAGGATAGTAAAGGCTTTCGTTCCGCTTGCAGAGCAGTTCGGTTATGTAACAGTCCTCAGGACCCTGTCTTCCGGACGTGCAACCAGCACGATGTCCTTTGACCACTATTCAGAGGTTCCTGCGAACCTTGCAAAAGAGATCGTCGAGAAGAGCGGTTACAGCTTCAGGCATTCCGACGATGAGGATTAACACAAAGTTTTTGTAGAAAGTTAAAAATCAATTATTGATATGAGTCAAAAGATCAGAATCAAACTCAAATCATTCGATCACATGCTGGTTGACAAGTCAGCCGCCAAGATCGTGGACACCGTGAAGGCTACCGGTGCGAAGGTAAACGGTCCCATTCCGCTTCCCACCAACAAGAAGATCTTCACTGTCAACCGTTCCACTTTCGTCAACAAGAAGTCCCGCGAGCAGTTCGAGCTTGACGCTTACTGCAGGCTCCTTGACATCGATGACAGCAACGCCAAGACAGTCGACGCTCTCATGAAGCTCGAACTTCCCTCCGGTGTCGAGGTCGAGATCAAAGTGTGAGTTCCGAAGTAATTTGGAGTTTTAAAAATAAATCCCGACATTAGTAATCGGGATATCGGTCCCTTAGCTCAGTTGGTTAGAGCATCTGACTCATAATCAGGGGGTCGCAGGATCATGCCCTGCAGGGACCACGGTTAGAATCAAGCACTTGCGGTGACGCAGGTGCTTTTTGTTATGGCTTCTGGGGCCATCATTCCTATGGCCTTCAACCAGACATTCACTTTCCCAGAGGATGATGCTTACAACGTAATGAGTGGCTATTTATCCGGGAAGGTGAATTTTTCGTTTGAGCCTTTTGGCGTGTCACTTCATCTCCTGTATCAATCAATCGTTGTTTGGCTGGAAAATTCCTATATTTATAACATGAAAAGAATCATCTTCTGCGTTGCTGCTGTTCTGGCGCTGCTTTCGTGCGGAGGCAGGAAAGATGACGCGGAACTAGAAGCCGGTTTCGTGAACCCGCCTCATGATAGCCGACCGATGGTGTTGTGGCATTGGATGAACGGCAATATTTCGAAGGACGGCATTCGGAAGGACCTTCAGTGGATGCATGACATAGGCCTTTCGGGCTTCTTCCTATTCGATGCGGCATATTCCACCCCCCAGGTGGTTGACACCCTCCTTCCTTACATGAGCGAAGGCTGGAAGGACGCCTTCCGCTATGCTGTGGCCCTCGCTGATTCCCTTGATCTCGAAGTCGGCATTGCCAGTTCGCCGGGATGGAGCCTTACAGGAGGCCCTTGGGTGAGCGAGGATGACGCCCAGAAGAAGCTGGTTTGGAGCACTATCCCGGTCCGTGGCCACTTCCGCGGACCTCTTCCATTGCCGTCGAAGACAGTCCAGTCCGATCTCTTCCACGCTGTCCCGACACAGGACGGCATTGTCCGGAATTACCTTAAGGAAATACGGGTCCTGGCAGTCAGGCAGGGCACAGACCCGGCGGTCGAGGACATTTCTTCATATTATAACGCTGGAATGCTTGACTGGACCGCCCCGGAAGGAGAATGGACCGTCTACAGGTTTGCATATACCTTGATAGGAACCACTAACGGGCCCGCTCCGCCTGAGGCTACAGGTCTCGAAGTTGATAAACTGGACGCGGGTGCCGTGAGACGGTATTGGGAGAACTACCTTGGACTCTACGAGGAGGCACTCGGCCGCAGCCTTGGTCCGGGAACGATAAGCAATATCGACATAGACAGCTATGAGTCCGGGAAAGGCACCTGGACATCGCGGATGGAGGAAGAATTTGAAGCCAGGAGGGGATATTCCATGGCCCTGTGGCTTCCGGCCCTTGCCGGAGAGACGATCGGTTCCGAAGAGGAGCGAGAGCGTTTCCTCTTCGACTGGCGTCAGACTCTTGGAGAGTTGCTCGCCGAGAATCACTACGACCTGGCGACCGAGATATTCCATTCCCATGGCATCAAGCGCTACAGTGAGTCCCACGAGGAGAGGCGTACTTTCACCGGGGATGGAATGATGGTGAAAAGGACTGCCGACGTACCCCAGGGTGCATTCTGGGTGCGGTTCCGGGCTGGAGTATATGCCACGATGCCGCACATGGAGGCGGACATTCGGGAATCTTCGTCGGTGGCCCATATCTATGGCCAGAATATCTGCGCCGCTGAAGCCTTTACAACCAACGGCCGTCCCGGGAAATGGGATGGATGGTGGGCATACCAGTGCCATCCCGGCAAGCTCAAGCCTGTCGCCGATGCGGCCATGGCTGAGGGACTCAACAGGTTTGTCATCCACACATCCGTCCATCAGCCATCAGAAGAGTTCAAGCCCGGTCTCGGACTTGGTCCTTATGGCCAGTGGTTCAACAGGTTCGACACCTGGGCTTCCGAGGCCCGTCCATGGATCGACTATATCAGCAGGAGCTGCTTCATGCTAAGCCAGGGCCGCTTTGTTGCTGACATAGCCTATCTGTACGGGGAGGATACGAATCCGACGGCGAGGTTCAGCCAGGAAAGGCCAGGGATCCCTGCCGGATGGAATTATGACTTCGTGAACGGGGACGCCCTCGTGAATGCGCTCGAGATAAAGGAAGGGAATATTGTTTCCGAATCCGGAGCGAACTATCGTATGCTCGTGATTGACAGCCAGATAGAGAGGATGTCAGACGCAGTCGCCGCCCGCATCGAGGCTATTCGTGAAGCAGGAATACCCGTCTGCGACCTGAGGGAAGGTGGAAATATGCACGAAGTTCTTGAGAATGAAGGAATAAGTGTCGATGTGGCCAATCTTCCGGACAGTGCAGACTTTGTCCACCGCAAGCTCTCCGACGGAGAAATATACTGGATTGCGAATATATGTTCGAGGCCAAGGAGTATTACCTTGGGTTTACGGGACTGCAAGTCGGCCTCGGGGCGCAAAGTTTTGGAGCCAAAGGTCTGGAGGGCCGACCGTGGTACCATCGAGGATGCTTCATATCGGGTTGAGGATGGGCGCCTGTTCGTCGATCTTGACCTGGAAAGGGATGATGCAGTGTTTGTCGTGCTTCAAGGCAAGGCGAAGAAAGGTTCCGTCCACCCTGGGGAAAAGCCTGTAACAGAAGATGTTCTGCCTTTGTCTTCCTGGGATGTCCACTTTGTTCCGGCAATCGATCCGGAGAAGGCTGCAGGATACCGTTTTGACAGCCTGAGGGCCTGGAATGAATCCGAGGATTCCTTCCTCCGCTTCTTCTCCGGAACGGCGACCTACAGCACATCCTTCCGGTTGGGTCCGGAACAGATCACCACGGGAGTCGTCCTGGACCTTGGGCGGGTGTTCAACATGGCACATGTGTACGTCAATGGCAAGGACCTTGGACTTTTGTGGAAGGAACCATACAAGACTGATATATCCGAGGCCCTTGTGGAAGGGGATAACTCCCTGGAAATCAAGGTTACCAACTCGTGGGGGAACAGGCTTATCGGAGATTCCGCCCTTCCGGAGGAAGAGCGTGCTGCCAAGACCTCATGGGAGTTCTATTCACCAGACGATCCTCTCCCGGTTTCCGGCCTGCTTGGCCCTGTAAGATTATTATCTGATAAATAAGACAACTTTAAGTGACTGCAAGCAAGCATGTGTCTGTTAGTGTGGTGACACGTGTAGATCCATGTTTGTACCACAAAATGTGCCTTGCAGTGGCACGGAATGTGATTATTGTACCAACCGTGCGCCGGCCGGCACATGAGAAATGTTGTTTTTATTTAGCTTAAATTTTATGAATCGAATTAACAAAGTCCTGCTTGCAGGAGTTTTGATTGTCACATCATTCATTGGCGCATCTGCCCAGAATGACTACAGGTCTAAAGGTTACAAAGGAAGTGTATCGATAACCGATCACTATGGTGTCTGGCTTGGTGCTGAAACATCCCACGGTTACATGTTCAACCGCAACATTTACCTTGGTGCCGGAATAGGTGGCTACATTTTCCCTAACGGGACGGAGAATCCTTATTTCGGGGAGGCCTTCCTGGACTTACATTCTTATCTCAGGAATAAAAAGGGCACTCCAGTCGTCGGTCTGAAAACCGGATTCATGCACGGATTTGACTTTGAGAAGAAGGATGGGATGACCCTTGAGAACGGTCTGTTCGTGGAGCCTAACGTAGGTTGGAGCTGGGGCCTACGCTCCGGCCAGGGATTTACTATCGGACTGGGCGGCAAGGTAATAGCTCCTCTCGGGGATAAGAGGACCGACAAGAAGGCTTTGCTCATGCCCAAGATATCCTTCGGCTTCGAGTTCTAGAGGCAAACCCGGAGATAAAAGATTACCAATCACAAAAAATAGCTTACTTTTGTGGTTGGTAATCTTTTTTATGAATATTCGTAAACATAGTCTTCGGGCATCGATCAGGGCTTTCCGGATCTGGCAGAAACTGGGAGTGTTCCCATGGGCGAAGCCGAAGAAGAAATCTGCAGGCAAAGGAGGTTTCTCCAAGGGCGCTTTCGATAGCATCCCCTTCCTCAACGATGATGCTAAGCGCACTTTCGTGCATCTTCTTCTCCGTCCTGGTTACATGATCCGGGACTACATCAATGGCCAGCACGAGCGATTCCTCGCACCGTTGACTTCATTGATCATCTTCTACGCCTTTTTCGCCATGCTGGTTTCGATTGTGAAACCGGATTACCGGGCCGAAACCGCAGGTAAAAAGGAGAAGATCAAGATCGAGCAGCTTGACAGTACCGGCGTCGAGGTAAGAGAGAGTGCCAGGAGGGAGAATGTGCCTCAGATCGTCCGGATTATTGAAGAGAACAGGTACATATTCAGTCTTGACAAGCATCCCGAAGCAGTGGATTCCCCGGCAAAGGCTTCTTTGGCGGCATTTGAAGGGACTTTGAGAAGTCAAGGCGTCTACATGTTCCTGGGTAATTTCCTGATGCTGTGGCTGGCCATGTATTTGTCCCTGAAGAAACGAGGCATGAGTCTGTCCGCATCTGCGGCGGTTGCAGCCTATGTTCTGTGCCAGTTCTGTTTTTTCATGCTGTTTGCCCTGATCCTTTCATTTGGGCGTAACAGTAAGATCGGTTTCTGGGTGATGGCCGCCTTGCTGATCTTCGACTATTGCCAGCTTTTCAACCTGACATGGAAGGGCAGCCTCCGCCTTGCCATCAAGACAGGACTTGCCTACATCCTCCTTTACGTAATCCTCTTTGTCCTCCTTCTGGCTGCCATCCTTATCGTGGCCTTCAAGACAGGCACCTACACTGTCTAGGGCGTAGTTTATTCGAAGGCCTCATCGGGGGCACTGCCGGTCCAGTTGTCGAGCGGGTCGATGCCGAGGACTCGGGCCAGGGTGGGGGTGATGCAAGTGAGGATGGCTATGGGTTTCATAGGATTGAATTTTTACAAGAATAACAAAAACCGTATATTTGTTTAATTGAACTGAATCATAAAATTTTAACAAATATGAAAGCAAGATTCCTTTTCGTTCCGGCCATCGTGGCTATGGTCTTCCTTTCCTCCTGCGGCCCTAAGGTTTCTAAGTTTGCCGTAGCTGACGAACAGCCTGATGGCGGTACCTTTACCGAGAGAACTGTTCCCGTCGTGACCAAGGTGGCCCCTGACGGCCAGGTGACCCTCAGGTTCTACGATGCCCTGCCCGATGTGGCCTACATCTCCGCGGCAGACTTCCAGTCAATCGTCCTTCCCGGTTCTGTCATGACCGTGACCCACACAGGCGTCGGAGAATATACCCTCGCGAACGGCGATGCCAAGGCTGTGGTGAATGTTGGTAAAGACGTCTTCGTCACCTCCGACTTCGATGCCTTCACCAACCAGATGGGTCTCCTTCAGCCCGGAATGGCCAATGTCTACTACGACGGCATGCCTTTCGTCCGCTACAAGAGCATTGAATATATTCCTGCAAAGGCCACTGTCACCCTCGACCTCGGCGCCTACGGAATCGATATCCATGCAGACGGAAAGGGGACGGTCTACTTCCCCTTCGCGACTCTTGCGGACATGTATTCAGACCTCTTCTACCACCACGCCGGCTTCAACGGCGAGAAGGTAGTCGCCAACACTTCCGTAAACGAGGTTAGCCTCGCCCAGATCGATCCTGACTACAACAAACCCCTCCTTGCAAAGACCACCCGTTCCGCTTCCCTAGCGGACTTTACCTACAAGGAGCTCTGCTTCGCCATGGACCATTTCTACGGCTATCCCGGCCGTGTCGCCCTGAACGAGTCCCTCAAGACAAAGGGAATGGACAGGACCCTCGAAGAGGATCTTGCAGTTGGTCCGGAGATAAAGAAGCTTCTCAAATCCACTAACCTTGCTGAATATATGGTCGGCATGGGCGGACTCAACGCCCTTTATTATGACGGTCACACTTCAATGGATGTGTCTTCCGCCATGGGCCGCAACCGCGACAGCTACAAGGAACTCGTCTCCGAGATCTCACGTCTCCAGGCTGAGCATCAGGGTGTCGTGGAAGCTATGAGGGCAGGGCGTACCTCGATGATGGGCCTGTTCCAGGACATGCAGGCAGTCGCCCGTCTGCGTCCGGACATCTATGGAACAAGGGATACCTACGTCAAGAAGGGCAACACCGCTATATGCGTGTTCAACTCCTTCAACACCAGGGCAGAAAAGGCTTGGAAAGACTATTATTCAGGCAAGGGTCCCAGACCTTCGATGGATGATTCAAAGGGTGATTCAATGGTGACCTTCCTCGATGCCCTCGAGAAGGCTGCTGCCGATCCCGAGGTCGAGAATTTCGTTGTCGACATCACTGCCAATGGTGGCGGCTCGGCCGATATCGTCATGGCCATGACTTCACTCGTCATGAACAAGAGCTACCTTTGCTACGACAATCCTCTCACCGGCCAGAGGTCGATCGTCCAGTACGAAGTCGACCGTAATTTCGACGGTGTCTTCGACGGTAAGGACAAGGACGTCAAGTACGACCTCAATTTCGCGGTCCTGACTTCCGATGTGTCGTTCTCCTGCGGCAACCTTTTCCCTTCGATGCTGAAGGATGCAGGAGTCCCCGTGATCGGAGAGACTTCCGGCGGCGGAAGCTGCGCTATCCAGGCCATGTGTACAGCTGACGGTTTCTGCTTCCAGATTTCGTCTTTCCGCTCACGCCTCAACATGCTGGACGGAACCAACATCGATCCCGGTGTCACCCCTGACATCGTAATCCCTGTGGACGGGACCGTCGAGATCGAACTCTCCGAGGAGACTTCCATGAAGGTCAAGAACTACAAGCCTTTCTTCGACATAGATAACCTTTCCAATCTTCTCAAGAACTACAAGGACGGCAAGTAATGAGAAAATGCTTTTCATTACTGGTCTTGCTGGCCGGACTGGCCTTCACTACGTTCGCCCAGGAGAAGAAGCCTCTGGTGGACAGGTTGGTAGACCTTATCTCGGCACCCACTCCTGGACTCGATCCAGGAGCTATCTACCAGCCTGATCCTTCATGGAATCTGGCTTTGACTGGAGGTGCGAGGCAGGCTTCCATCGCTCAAAAACAGAAGTTGGACATCCATATTCTAGGGGAAGTGATTCCTGCTTCCTTGAATTCACGGCTCAAGGGTGACGTAGACCCTTACGTAGGACTCCAGTTTGGCTATGGTAACCTGACACTTAGCTATAGCCAGAACATCAAGAAGTTCTCCAGTCACGACCACACAACCTTCAATTTCGATTACCTTAATGCCGGTCACGCATTACAGATCCAGTACTTCGACTACAGCCAGCCGATGAAGCTCGAACTGGAGATGTGGGGAGAGGATTCCGAGAATTATAAATCCGATACAGGTGAGACGAATAAACCCGTCCGGATGCGAGCAGTCATCGCGGATGCATTCTACGCCTTCAACCGTCGTACTTTCGCATTCTCGTCTGTCTATAAGGGGAACAAGATCCAGTGCCGTTCTGCCGGCTCCATCATGTTCGGTACGAAATTCATCCTAGGATTGGTCGAATCGGATCCTGCAGACATCATCAGTCTCTGGACTGGCGGTGTCGGGCGCCAGACCTCCACACAGGCTGCTTTTGGAGCCGGTGCTTCCTACAATCTGGTTGCTTTTCACAGGCAGCCGGACCCGGAAAGCATGAAAGGGCTTAGGAACCTGACGTTTAACCTGACGGCCATTCCAATGGTCACTCTTTTCAACAAGTTTTCCTCCACTTTCTATGATCAGGATGTCTCCGGTGATTTTTATCCTGCATCCAAATCGACCATGAACGGTAACCTTCTGGTGAACTACGTGGTCCGGGCAGGAGCCATCTTTCTATGGGACCGTTATTCGGTGGGAGTTTCAGGAAGTTATGACAGCTATACCTATAAAGGCAAATCTGACTTACCTCTTGAAAGTATAGCTAGCCTTGTCACGACCACCGGCAGTTTCTCCAGGTGGTCAGCAAGCCTGAGATTCAGTGTCAGGTTCTAGAAGTCGAATCCAAGAGACAAGGACAAGGATACACCTGTCAGATCGCACCACTGGACACCTAACAGCATGGGCCCGGCTACACTCCTTTGTCCAATCTCAACGCCGAATGCGTAGGCTGTGGGCTTTTGCTTCCAGATGTGGTTCAATGCATCTTCGTCATGGAAGGAACCGCCTCGCAGGGTGATGAAGTTCTTGTGGTTGATCTGGTAGCGAAGGTCCAGTTTGGTGGTGGCCGCATAGTGGCCGCATGTGTGGAAGCCTGAGCTGAACCCGAAGAAAGGAAGCTGGTTGTCAACGTACCTACCGGCGAGGATTCCGCCCACCGCCAGAGCATGGATGAAATTCATGTGCCCGAGGGTTTCCGTTGCCCAACCGGCATAGACTGACGGTTGTATGACGAAAGAACTACCAATGTGTATAGCGCAGGAAATGCTTCCAAGACCGACACTGTAAGGCGGGACGTCTCCCTCGTAAGACTCTCCGGGAGCAGCTCCTTCATCTTCAAGATAGATCGAATAGCCGTCGAAAACATAGCGGGTATCCAGCATGACACCAAAGCCTTTCGAGGGGAAATAACTCTCGTCGAAGGTGTCGTACTTCAAGGATGCGAAAGTGGAGTACCAGCGGCTTTTCCAATCCCAGTCCTTCCACTCCATTGTTTTGTCCAGATAGTCCTCGTAAGGCTCGATTTCTCCGGAGAATCCGAAACGGACCTTCCCATAGACCAGATGGGAATCTTCGATGTAGGCATCGGCGCGGGTGTTGAATGCCTTGAACCGTGCGGCGGATTCGTTATCCCTGAAGTTGAAATCACTGTAGGTGTTCTTGATGGCGACTCCCATTATGGGCAACTGTAACAGCGGTTTGTAGGAGAAGTCGAGATTGAGCTGCGAGATGTTCCCGACTTTCATCTCCGCTATGAAACGCGGTCCGGTGAGCTTGCGGGTACCGAGTCCCAGGTGGGCCGCCACATAGACCTTCTCATCATTGTCCAGATGGGCTCCCACTCCGAACTCATGGGTCTGTCCTTTCTGGCAATCGAAAATCAGGGTATAAGGCTCCTGGGTACCGCTCATCCTGTAAGTGACGGATTCGAAGGCACGCGTTCCGTAGATTGAAGAAAGCAGCTCTTCGATTGTCTCCCTGTTGTACATTCCGTCTCTAGGAAGCATCGCAGGGTTCAGGAGGTAGTCTGCTTCCTTTTCTGTAATGCCGATGAACTGTATGCTTCCGACCTTGACCTTTTTCTTGTGGATGTCGGTTGCCGTGCGTGCTTTGCTGACAGCAGGATAGGCGTTGACCTTCTTGGCGATTTCCTCGAATTCCTCCTTGTGGGCCTGGGCTTCGGCATAGCCTTGGCTGATGATGTCGGCTACGCTCTCGGAATCGAATGAGAGCATCGTGTAACCTTCCAGGTAATGCTGAAGGAGGAGATCCGTGTTCTCTCGGTTTATTATCGCGATGTCGGAACCCATCATGGAGATGTTCTGCAATGCTATGCTTGTGAGTGAACCAAGATCGGCCAGGTCCCTGTTCATCGGCATTTCGGATCCGATCACGATGTCTGCGCCCATGGCCTTTGCAACGTCCACCGGGAAGTTATTCCTTGTTCCTCCGTCGACCAGAACCATTCCTTCTTTTCGGATAGGCCTGAAATAGAGGGGAATGGCCATTGTGGAACGCATCGCATCGACAAGGTCCCCGGAAGTCCAGTTCTTCTCTGCCATTGAATACATGTCCGTAGCGACGCAGTAGAAGGGGATGGGGAGTTTCTCGAAATCAAGCGAATCCTGATAACCGACGGAGACTGAGCTGAGGGTGTTCCTTACATTGAATCCGAAAAGGAAGCCATCCGGCATGCCAAGGCCCATCTTAGACATCATCTCGGCGCTCATGTCGCCGGTGTGCATGTTGCTCTGTTCGAAATTCTTGTTGTTCCGGACCTGTTTCCGGATCTTTTCCTCGATGTCCTTGTCTTCGTAATGAAAGGGAACCGTCAATGTGAAACGCTCTTTGTTGCGCCTGACCTTGTAGGTCTGGAAACTGTCCGGAATCTTGTCGGACATCATGACGGTCCAGTCGATAGCCCTGACCAGGGAATCGAGGTACTCTGCGTTGTAGCCCAGAGAGTACAGTCCTGAAACAAGACCACCCATACTCGTTCCACCGACCAAGTCGACAGGTATTCCCATTTCCTCCATGTATCTCAGCACACCGAGATGGGCCATGCCTCGCGCTCCTCCACCTGCGAGTACCACCGCCACCGTGGGGCGGTACTGCCTGATGGAGTCCATGCGGACACGCATCTTCGCAATCGCTATCGAATCGGCCAAAGGATCAACGCTCGTAACCATCAGACCGTTCTGGGCGAAACAACATGTTGAGAGAAAGAGTGTGAGAAAGAAAAATAATTTTTTCATCCAAAATCCTTTTGACCAGCAAAATTAACCATTATCTTTGAACTATTGAAACTATTATTCTTATGAAAACTCTTCTTATTCTTCTTGCTGCAGTCCTTTCTGGTTTCTCCTACGGTCATCGTGAGGCTCCGGCCGGTAATGAATGGGAGTCTCCCCAGCAGTTGGGGTTCAACAAGGAAGCTCCTCATGCCTGGTTCTTTTCATTCGGTGACGTCGAGTCAGCACGAAAGGTACTCCCTGAGAACAGTTCCCTTTGGATGAGCCTTGACGGAGACTGGAAGTTCCACTGGGCTCCGAATCCGGACGAGCGTCCAGCCGGTTTCTTCTCGAAGGATTATGATGATTCATCATGGGACCTGATCCCGGTCCCCTCCAACTGGAACGTAGTAGGAATAGGCAAGGATGGCAGTCAGAAATACGGTACTCCAATCTATGTCAACATCAACGTTCCTTGGTGGACGGAAGTCAAGCCGGGGGACTGGAAGTTCGGTGTGATGCGTACTCCTCCCGAGAATTGGACAGCCTTCAAGGTTCGCAATGAAGTGGGTTCCTACCGGCGCAACTTCGAGGTTCCTAAGGATTGGGACGGTAAGAGGGTTTTCATCAATTTCGACGGTGTTGACTCGTTCTTCTACCTTTGGATAAACGGGAAGTACGTCGGTTTCTCCAAGAATTCCCGTAACCTTGCCCAGTTCGACATCACTGAATATCTTACCTCCGGGACCAACACCGTAGCTGTCGAAGTCTACCGTTATTCGGACGCCGGTAACCTGGAAGCGCAGGACATGTTCCGTCTTCCGGGAATATTCCGCACCGTGGCCCTTGAGGCAAAACCGGTGGTATCTGTACGCGACATCAGGGTAACCCCCTCGATGACATCGCTCAAGGTAGATGCTTCGGTCTCCGGTCCTGCCGGTAAAGGTCTTTCCATTTCCTATCGTCTTTACGAGAATGCCATCTATTCGGACGATAATTCCCTCATTGCTGAGTTCCCATCCCAGGCAGCGTCCTGTACTCTCGACTATCCACAGGCAAAGGCCTGGTCTGCTGAAGCCCCTCATCGTTACACTCTCGTCGGAGAGTTGAAAGATGCTTCAGGGAAGACCTTGGATATATTCTCCACGGTCGTAGGTTTCAGGGAGGTTTGCATCAAAGATACTCCTGCGGAAGAGGACGAATTCGGACTTGCAGGACGTTATTTCTACCTTAACGGTAAGCCGGTGAAGCTTCGCGGAGTCAACCGTCATGAGACGGAACCATCAATGGGCCATGCGATTACACGTGAGGTCATGGAGGAGGACATCCGTCTGATGAAGCAGGCCAACGTCAACCATGTCCGCAACTCCCACTATCCTGATGACCCGTATTGGTACTACCTCTGTGACAAATACGGAATCTACCTGATGGATGAAGCCAACATCGAAAGTCACCATTACCGCTACAAGGAAGCCTCCCTTTCCCATCCGGTCGAGTGGAAGGATGCCCATGTGGCCAGGATGGTCGAGATGGTTGCTTCGGACTACAACCATCCGAGCGTGATTATCTGGAGCATGGGTAACGAGGCCGGTCCTGGCAAGAACTTCGAGTACGTCTATTCTGCAGCCAGGGACATGGATCCCATGCGTCCGATCCAGTACGAGCGCAACAACGACATTTCCGACATAGGTTGCAGCCAGTACCCGCGTGTCGACTGGGTTAGGAAGGTCGCTACCGGCCAGGGAGATGTTAAATACCCTTATCACATCAATGAGTTTGCCCACTCCATGGGTAATGCCCTCGGAAACTTCGCCCAGTACTGGCAAAGCATCGACTCCACCAATTTCTTTATGGGTGGCGCCATCTGGGACTGGGTCGACCAGTCGCTCTGGAACTACACTCCGGAAGGAGTCCGTTACCTTGCATCCGGTGGCAATTTCGGAGATGTCCCCAACGACGGACAGTTTGTGATGAACGGGGTGCTCAACGGAGACCGTTCTCCCAAGCCACAATACTTTGAAGTGAAAAAGGTCTATCAGAACCTGAACACTTCCCTGGTCAAGATCTCAGGAACAATGGCGGAGATCTGCCTGTTCAACAGGAACTATTATGAGCCATGCACCTATGATGCGACCTGGACCCTTATCGTCGACGGAGAACCTCTCAGGTCTGGATCATTCGATGCTTCAGGAATAGGTCCACGCGAAAAAATTGTCAGGCAGATAGATCTCGGCGACATTCCTGCCGGCAAGGAATGCTATCTGAACGTCGGCTATGCCCTCAAGGAAGATTTGCCTTGGGCCTCCAAGGGTTTTGAAGCCTGCAAGGACCAGCTTGCCCTTGACAGTGGCATTCTGAGTGAAACGAAGAATCTCTCCAGCGTATCCTCCCGCTCTCCCAAGCATTTCACTGACAGGAAGACAGGTAACCTGGTTGTAAAGGGCCCGCGCTTCAGGGTTGAATTCGATCCCTCCCAGGGTACGATCGCGAGTCTTAAGTATCGTCGCAAGGATGTCATAGTCCCCGGTCAGGGCCCCCGTCTGAATGCTTTCAGGGCTCTTGTCAACAACGATGCATGGGTGTTCAAGGGATGGTTTGCACAGGGACTTCACAATCTTGTCCATAGTGCATCAGGAATGAAAGTCGAAGAAAAAGACGGCTCGGTGGTTATCTCCTTTGACGTCGTCTCCAAGGCTCCCAATGCTGCACATCTTGTAGGAACCAGCGCCAGCGCTACTTGCGTGATTGAAGAGGACCAGGACATGAAGGACGTGATGCAGTTCACTTCCCATGTCGTCTGGACTGTCGACCGTAAGGGCAATGTAACCCTCAGTTCCAGGATTACCTCCGACAAACCGGATGAGGTGCTCGGCCGCCTCGGCTACATCATGCAGGTCCCCTCCTCGCTCGCTGATTTCACTTATTATGGACGTGGTCCTGTCGAGAACTATTCCGACCGCTATACCAATGCCTTCGTAGGAATATATTCATCCACAGTGGCCGGGCAAGTCGGCAACTACACCAAACCGCAGGACATGGCCAACCATGAGCAGGTCCGCTGGGCTTCGCTTACGGGCCGCCGTGGCAGGGGAGTCCTTTTCGAGGCTTCCGAGAACAGTCTGAGGAATTCGGATTTCGGACGCCCGGTGATGTCGGTCAGCGCCCTGCCTTATTCAGCAGTGGATATGGTCCAGGCTGCCCACCAGTGTGACCTTCCTGCTCCTGGCGACACCTGGCTCTGCCTCGATGCGGCAGACCTCGGCCTCGGAGGCAACAGCTGCGGTCCCAGCCCCCTCGAGGAAGACAGGGTCCATCCATCCGCCACCTTCGGTTTCACAATCCGGATGAAATAGCTGTCCTCAGAATTTCAAGAGGGTGCTGAACTCGACAGTGAAGGGCCTGATGTAGGAGCCGCTGGTGAGATAGTTTCGGTAGGGGGTAATATCCGTGGCCAGGGAGGCTTCCCGCATTCCGGCCGATGCCCCTGTGACATTCAGGAAGTTGACCACGTTCAAGGACAGGCTCAGATGCTCGTTCCACTTGAAATCCACACCACCGAAAGTCTCCCAGCGGGGATTCAGGTAGAGTGTGTTCGTGATGTTGACGTAGCGTCTGCTGTAATAGCGGGCGCTAAGCCAGAATCTCCATTTCCCAGTCTCGTAGGAAGGTTCCAACTCGATTTCGGTGCCGCTGCTGCTGGTGATTCTCTTCCCTGAGAAATCATATTCCTCAGAGTACCCGTCGCTGAAGACTGGTGTAAAGCTGTAGTTCTGGTACCTCGGGATCCTGAAGGTGAACAGGCCGTGGAAGGTGAACCCTTTGAAAGGGCTCAGGATCATGTCGGTAGTCCATCCGAGAACTTCCATGTCGTAGAGCGAGCTGACGTAGACAGTCTCATTGTAGCCGGCAGGGTAGCCTCCGGCAGCATGGGACAGCTTATGTGTCCACATGCCCATCTCATAGCTGTTTGAGCGCTTTAAGTACGTCAGAAGTGACTGGAAATCAAGCCATTTGTTCTTGAAGTTGATTCCTCCGCGGATAATGTAGCTGGGTTGAGCGCCCTCGAAAGGGACGCTCGAGTCGCCGTATTGTCCCAGGTTGGGGTGGTTCAATGAGGCAATGGCGTTGATCTCCGCCCCCCAGTGGGAGTTGAGGTTGTAATAGCCAATCAATGTAGCTGCCCCGTTGATTACATTTCTCTTGAAGGGAGTAAGGGTCACTCCGGGGCTCTCCAAGGTCCAGCCGTTATAGCGGCTGTTATTGTCCTTCCCGTCAAGATTGTGAGCTGCCTTGCCGCTGATTCCGCTGTATTCAGCCCTGAGTCCATAGTGGACATTTATCTTCTGGTTGACTCTCCATTCGTCCTGGGCGAACAGGGCCAGACGACTCTGGAATCCGTCCAGGAACTGTGCCCCTGTGTTGTGGACGTAATATAGTTCCCCGTTGTAAGTGAGGGCTTCAGGATCTTTCCTGGCCTCATAGGCAAAGTTGGAGGTCATGGTTGAGGCCTGGCTCCAATTGAACCAGAAATTGGCTCCGGCGATCGACGAATGCTTCCTTTTGCTTCTCTTGACCCGCACTGTCGTGAGCCATTCATTGTAGTGGTCATCCTCGTACATGAAAAAGCGGCTCTGTATGTTGCCAGAGTAGGGGGTGCCGTCGAGATAGGAATAGCCGTCGCCTGTCCCGACTTCTGTGATTCCGTTGAGGTAGGTGCTTTTCTGCTTGCTGTCGCTCATTCTCAGGCGGGAACTCAAGTCCATTTCCATCCCATTGTCAAAGGAACGGTTGAAACAAGCCGTGAGGACATGGACGGGGATGCCAAGATCCTCGGTAAAGCGTCCCTTTTCCCTTTCCCCGTCACGTATGTCAAGATATTCAAAGAAAGTCGTTCCGGGAATATACTGGTCCCTTCCAAGCCGGAAGTCGCCGTAAGGCTTCACGCTTCCGTCTCCCACGAAAATGAACGGGCCGTACTGGTCGGTCAGGTCCAGATAGTTCATGAACAGGTACGTGGCCTTGAAAAGGCCCCGCCCGTCGGACATTTTTTTGGATACTCCTGCCTTGTAGAACCGTATCCTTTCCTGGTAGGTGGTGAAGTCCAGGTGGTTGGACCCCCGGTCGAAACTCTGGTACACATTAAGGTCGATTCCCCATCCATTGCCGAGAGGTGAGGCGGTGTGCAGTTCGACTTCGTGGCGGCCGTACTGGTTGGCGGTGTATTTCGCCGCCCCTTCGGCCTTGTCCGCGCCGGCCTTTGAGACGGACATGGGGAAAAAGCCCGTAGTGCCAAGCTGGATCGCAGACTCGTCCAGGCGGGTCAGCTGCATCGACTCGGTTGAGAGGCCGCTTCTCCAGGACAGGTATCCAGGGAAATAATCCTTGAACATGGATGCCGGAAGGCCGTCATCCATGATATAGGTTCCCCACTCCGGAATGCCAAGTGAGATCGTCCTCGGGATCGATGCGTAGGATGCGTTCAGCATCACGTTCTGGTTGCTACGGCGTTCGGAACCGGACTTCAATGTGTCGGCGTCTTGGGCTATTGCCATGCTGCCGCCCATGAGCATGGCCAACAGGACAAAGATGCGTTTCACTGTCATATCAGGATGTTGAGAATATCTTCGAACGTGTTTACTTTGAATAGGTTCCTGTGGTCATACTCTTCTGTGTGCTCGAGTTTCCAGAGGGTCTCGGATGGAATGAATATTCCCCAGCCTCCGAGCTGGATGACAGGTTCGATGTCGGACTTGAAGGAATTGCCGACCATCAGGAGTTCTTTAGGGGTGATCCTCAGCCGATCGCAGAGGTCAAGATATTCCTTTTGAGTCTTGTTGGAGACTATGTCAATGTGGCTGAAGTATTTTGACAGTCCTGACCGGGCGATTTTGCGCTCTTGGTCGAGCAGTTCTCCCTTGGTCATCAGGACCAGCTCGTAGCGTCCGTCCTTGCTTAGTTTCTCCAGGGTCTCTTCTACTCCGGGAAAAGGAGTGGCCGGATTGCGAAGAATTCTTCTCCCGCTGTCAATGATGTACATGACCTGCTCTCCGGTAAGCTTGCCCCCGGTCAAGTTGACGGCGTTCTCGATCATGGACAGGACATACGCCTTCGCACCGAAGCCGTAGTCACCCATATTCTTGAACTCTACCTTGTAGAGCTCATCGGAAATATATTGAAAGTCGCCGAAGTCGGATAGCGCCTCGGCGACTTTCTTTTCTGCTTCCCTGAACAACGGCTCGTTCGACCACAGGGTGTCGTCCGCGTCGAAGGCCAGGACTTTTACTCCTTCAAGCATCAGCAGCTTTTGGCTTCCTCCCACTGTGCGCGGAGGAGGTTGACGGCAGCGGTGACGAGGGTGGCACGGTCTCCGCCGCAGCCGCACTCGAAGCTCACGTACTTGTCGTAGCCGAGCTGCTGGAGAGCCTTGAATCCCTCTACATAGTTATCCACCTCACCATTCTCACCGGGCATCTTGCGATTGCCGCGGCTGGCGATATGGACGTGCTGGAGGTACTGTTTTCCGGCTGACATGAGGGCTCCGTAGTCGGAGGTCTCTTCCTGCATGTGCCAGAAATCACCCATGGCCTTTACGCCCTCGCTGTCAGCATCGCGTGCGATGGCTGCTGCATCGGCGACGAGGCGCATGTAGAAAGCTTCCTTGCGGTTGAGGGGCTCGAGGATCACGGTCGTGCCGCAGGCCTTTGCAAACTCACCAAGCTTGTGGAGCTCCTCGCAAAGGTAGTTGCGGGTGTCCATGTTGTGAGGTTTGCAGGGGGTCTGGTTGTTGAAAGCGGGAACCATGATGACTCCGGTGGAACCGAGTTCTCCGGCAGCCTCGACAATCTCACGCATGGTGGTGTCGAAAAGGTTCTTGACTTCGGGATCTTCGGCAAGGATGAAACCCTGGAAGCCGGCGCAGATTGCGCTGACCTTGATGTTGCGTCCGTTAAGGGCCTCCTTGATCTCAGTGACACGGCCCTTGAGTCCGCGTCCTCCGGGCTCGAAACCTACGACTCCTAGGTTCTCCATGAAGTCGAGTTTCTCGGCGAGGGTCTCTCCCGGGGCTATGCCCTCCTGGAAGGAGATGTTGAGGGGAACGTCACAAACGGCCTTCTTGCCTCCCTTGGAGGCTGAAGATGAACAACCCGGCAAAAGGGAAGCGGCGGCAAGAGCCGCCGTTCCTGTTGCCGAAGTCATCAAGAATGATCTTCTGTCCATAATTTACTTGGCTGAACCGGGAACCTGAACTGTGTACTTGCTCATGTCCATGGGACCTATTTCGAGCTTCTCGGGAAGATAGTCGAGATCAGCAGCGCTGATGGTGTCCCATTCGATGGTCTGACCGGTGTAAGCAGCCTCACGACCCATGACTCCGCAGAGTGAGGACATTCCGCACTCGGATGCTTCGTCGTGAGCTGTGCCCTTACGGATGTGGTTGACCCAGTCTACGTGCTCGAGCACATAAGGATCCTGCTGCTTGAACTCAGCCTCTGCAGCCTCCTTGTTGAACTGCCAGAGGATATTGCCCTGGAGGTCGCGGATAGCGTGGTCTGCTGAGCTCCAATAGCCCTTGGTTCCGTGGACGGACTCGCTGACGTTGTTGGAGCAACCGTCGATCTGGCGGCACATGCTGTGGAGGTGGATTCCGTTCTCATATTCAAAGTCCACGCTGAAGAAATCGTACTGGTCGCCGGTGATCCTGCGCTGGCGGCTTCCGAAAGCGGTGGCCTTGATGGGGTGCTTGTAACCGAACATCCAGTTGAAGACATCGATGTTGTGGACGTGCTGCTCGACGATGTGGTCGCCGGAGAGCCACTTCCAGTTGACCCAGTCACGGATCATCCATTCCATGTCGCTCCAGCCCTTCTGGCGCTCCTTGTACCAGAGCATGCCCTGGTTCCAGTAGACGTTACCACCGGTGATCTCGCCGATCATGCCTTCCTGGATCTTCTGGAAAGCCTCGACGTAAGGACGCTGGTGATGACGCTGGGTTCCGCAGACAACGCTCAGTCCCTTGGCCTGTGCCTGCTTTGCGGTGGCCATGATGAGGCGGTAGCCCTTGGCGTCGACAGCGATAGGCTTCTCGAGGAAGGAGTGGACACCCTTCTCGGTAGCATACTGGAAATGAGTAGGACGGAACACCGGAGGAGTTGCAACGATGACCATGTCGACACCGGAGTCGATGACCTTCTTGTAGGCATCGAAACCGACGAAGCAATTCTCGTCAGCGACTACCTGGTTGCGCTTCTCCTTAAGTTTGTCCTTAAGGCTGACGAGACGGTCTTCGAAGGTGTCTCCAAGGGCGGTGACGGTGATTCCGTCAGCTGCATCAAGGAGGTTCATAATAGCACCTGAGCCACGTCCGCCGCAGCCGATGACACCGACCTTGAGGGCTTTTCCGTCAATGGCCTTGTCGGGAAGCTCGGGAACATAATACTCACCAGGCTGCCTGAGGGCAACTGCCTTGGGTTCTTTCTTTGCGCAGGAAGCAAGCAGTGCGCTGCCTCCGACGACACCGACGACACCTATCTTGGCGCTGGTGCCAAGGAAGGATCTTCTGTCCATTTTATTCTCACTCATGATTGTGTGTGTTTTATGTTATTTGTTGATGTTTACATTGTCGGGAACATCGCAGACCACCCTGAATCCGACTCCCTTTATGTCGGAATACCACCAGATGCTCTTGGGGTTCTGGGGATCTGTGCGAAGCCAGTCATCGTTGTAAGTCCGTCCCCTGCTGGAGCAGCGTACCAGGGATGCGTCGTCGGCGTAGCTTCCGCCGCGGACCACATGCTCCTTCCCGCTCTCGGGACCCTTCGGATCGAGTGCTCCATCCGGAATCTTTGAATATGCATCCTCGGCGTACCAGTCGGAACAATATTCCATGACATTGCCGAGCATATTCTTAAGACCGAAGGGATTGGCGTGTACCGCCTTGGCCTCCTGGGTCTTGCCGGAACTGTTGCCTGAGTAGACCACATAGCGGGCGATCATCGTAGTGTCAGCTCCCCTCAGTTTGCTCATGAACCCTTGTTCTGAATATTTCTTCGGATTGCCTTCGAAGAAGTAGGGTGTCTCGGTACCGCCCCTGGCAGCATATTCCCACTCGGTCTCGGTAGGGAGGCGGTAGTGGCGGCCAGTCTTGAGAGACAGCCACTGGCAGAAGGTGGTCGCTGAATAATGGGTCATCGTTATGGCCGGGCGCTCACCCATGCCCCATCCCTGGTCGGGGAAACCGAACGGTGGTGTAGGGCCGCTGACAGCGTCCACGTCAGGACGGTTGTTGTTGGCGTAGATCTTCTCGGGAGGAGTACGGCCCTCCGACATGGTCTCATTGTAGAAAGCCCAGAACTGGTTCCAGGTGATTTCGACCTCGCCCATGAAGAACGGAGAGATCTTGACTTTTTTCTGGGGACCTTCATCTTCCTTGTGGAAGGGCTCCTTGGGTGAACTTCCTATCGTGAACTCGCCACCAGGCACAGCGATCATGTTGATGGCTGCTGTAGTCCCGGGAACGGTTTCTGTGAAGTTTTCGAATGAATTGACAACTGCGGCACTGTCGTAGGGATCGCCCTCGATCGTCTGGATCACCGTGCCTTCAAGGCGCTTGTGTTCGTAGCCGGGCATGTAGTGGCCGACATTGAGGTGGCAACTGATGCAGTCCAGGCCGAGTTTCTTGGCGTTCTCCTCGTAGTGGAGATGGGCGGTGATGCCATCGTCGGAGATTCCCTCAGGGAACAGGTTGACATGGCACTTCTCGCAGGAAGAGTTGTAGACAATCTTGCGGGCGTGCTCAAGCTGCCTCTTTGACTCCCAGTCGATCTCTTCGGGATCCTTGGTCCACTTTGCCCACAGGTCCTTGATCCCAATCCTGGATTTCACGACGTAGTACTTCAGTAAGCCGTCCTCCTTAGGTGGGAGGTGGCAGGCTGCGCAGTCAGTCATGACTCCGCTGTGACTGTTGTAGTGTGGGGATTTCTTCCAGTCCAGGTCTGCCTGTTCATGAGTGTGGCAACTCATGCAGTACTCGTTGGTGGATGTCTTGTTCATGGTGGTGTCAAAAGCGGCCATGATAAAAAATCCCATGAGGAGTCCTATGAGTCCGATTATCCAGTATTTCCCTTTGCCCTCAGCCATCTGAGTTTTTTCCTAAAATCCGATAAATTTACGAATATTCCGATAAAAAAGCAATTATTTGAGGTAGACGATGATGTAATACATCATCAGACCGCTGGCGATCAATTTGATTCCGGTTCCGAACAGGAAGCCCAGCAGGGCTCCGACTGCGGATTTCGTGGACTGCCAGCCGCTCTTCCTGGACACGATGAACTCAGCGAGGAAGGCCCCCGCAAGGGTTCCGAGGATGATGCCCACAGGAGGGACAAGCATTCCGACAATGAGACCGACGATTGCACCGCGTCCTGCCGCCTTGCTTCCTCCGGTGACCCTTGTGAAATAGGCCGGGACGACATAATCGATCACGCAGACTACTACGGTGATAGCCAACCAGATAAGCAGGAAACTGGTAGATATCGGTTCACCGGCTCCGTTGGTGCCGCTGCCCCAGATGTAAAGGATCAGAAGGCCAGCCCAGCTGACCGGGGGACCGGGAAGGCCCGGGAGGATGCTTCCGGCTATTCCTATGATTCCGGCCAATACGGCCAGGATGATGATTATTGTTGACATTCTGTTGTTTGTTCGTGCCGAGCACTTAAGGGAGGCAGACAGGCTGCTATGCCATAGCAGCTTCTACATCGTCAGGCTGGATCGGGAGTCTGTTTGGTCCGGTCCTGCGGGCACCATCAGCTGTCACGAGCACATCGTCCTCGAGGCGTATGCCTCCGAAGTCGTAGTATTCCTCAAGCTTGTGGTAATTGACGAATCCCTTGTCGAGTTTTTCGCCCTTCCACTTCTCTATCAGAGCTGGAATGAAATATATTCCAGGCTCATCTGTAATCACATTTCCGGGCACGAGCTTGCGGGCCATCCTGAGGCTGCCCAGGCCAAGCTGGGTCGAGCGCTTCTGGTCCGGATCGTAGCCCACCAGATTCTCTCCGAGGTCTTCCATGTCGTGGACGTCCAGGCCCATGTTGTGTCCCAGGCCGTGAGGCTGGAACAGGCCGGCGATACCCTCTGCAACCATGTTGTCAAGGTTGCCGCGTACGATGTCCAGGGACCTGAGGTCCTCGAGCATCAGCCTGGCTACGGCGAGATGGATGTCCCTGTAGGCAACTCCGGGCTTAGTCAGCTTGAAAGCCAGCTCGTTGCAGTCGCAGACTATCTGGTAGATGTCCCTCTGTTTCTTGGTGAACTTACCGGAAGTGGGATATGTCCTGGTGAAGTCGGATGCGTAGTGCATGTTGTTCTCAGCACCTGCGTCGATCACCATCAACTTGCCCGGCTCTACCACCTTGTCGTGGAGGTGGTTGTGGAGTGTCTCCCCGTGCTGGGTCAGGATGCTGGGGAAGGACACTCCCCAGCCTTTCGCAAGCACGCAGGCCTCCATCTTTCCGACGATCTCCTGTTCTATGATTCCGACCTTGATGCTATTGCGGGCCACCGTGTGCATCTCCTGTCCGAGGGCCCCGGCATCGTCGAGCTGCTCGATCTCGCAGGCTTCCTTGACGAGCCTCATCGAGATTACTGCTTTCACGAGTTCCTCGGAGGCGTGACGGCCGCCGTTCTCTTCGATTGGTGCCACCTTGCAGACGTCCTCTTCAGGGATTCCGACCAGCGAGGCCAACTTCATGGTGTTGTAGTACCTGGACGGAGGAAGGAAATGAATATTCCTGCCGGTAGCAAGGGCCTTTGTGACCGCCATGTTGAGGGAACCGTAGGAGGCGGACTTGCCTATTCCTACGAGGGCGGCCTTGGAGGCGACGGAAGGCTGGGGACCCATCCAGATGATGTCTCCGATCTCGACGTCGTCCGCGAAGATTGTTTCCTCGCCGTTATCGAGATCTATGATGGCTGCGTAACGCGGCTCATCGACTCCGAAATAGTAGAGCCAGGATGAGTCCTGCCTGAATTTGTAGGGATTATCCTTGTATTGGGCGGCAGCTTCGACATTGCCCACGAATAGGGCTATGCCACGTTTTCCTTCAGGTGCGCATTGACCCATCTTTTCCACAAGGGTCTTGCGCCGTGCGATATATACTTCCTTTGTGAACATAGCTGATATAGTTTAATATGGTTTTCACAAATATAACAATTCGACTGGACTATTGAAAATGGTCAGGAAAAGTATTAAATTTGTTCACTATGTTGAAATTCATCTTGACATGTGCCCTTGTGGGCGGCCTTATCGGCCTTGTACTTTCGCACAGCGGCGAAGGAGAGAAAGGGTTTACCGAAGGAGCCAAGAAAGGAATAGGCTGCGGTTGCGGTTGCGTTACCGTGTCAGTCGTCCTGCTTATCTTGCTTTTCCTGCTCATTATGGGTCTCATGACCATCTGACAATAATTGTTACATTTTATAACACTATGAATATGAAAAAGTTGATTTATTGGACCGGAGCGACGCTCCTTGCGGCCCTCACGATCGCAAGCTGCGCTCCGAAACAGAACACGTTGACTTCCCAGGAGGAGGCCGAGGGCTGGCAGCTCTTGTTTGACGGAACTACGCTGGAGGGTTGGAGAGACTATAACGGAACGTCCCTCACTGGACCCTGGACCGTGGTTGACGGCACCATCCAGGCCGAAGGCCAAGGAAGCGACGAAAACGGCTACATAGTCACTGACAAAGAATACACGAACTTCCATCTCAAGTGGGAATGGAAGATCAGCAAGGGCGGCAACAGCGGCATGATGTATCATGTCGTGGAGCGCAAGTGCTTTGACGTACCTTATGTCACCGGCCCCGAGTACCAGCTCATCGACGATGATAACTTTACAGAGATGAACGATGGTTACGTCCTCGAGCCTTGGCAGAGGTGCGGTGTCGACTATGCAATGTATGTTCCTGATTTCGAGACACGTAATCTCAAGCCTGCAGGCCAGTGGAACCAGAGCGAGATCATCTTTGACAACGGCCATGTGACTTACCTGCTGAACGGCAAGGTGACTGTCGAGTTCGATGCATGGAGCGAGGACTGGTTCGCACGCAAGGCTGCCGGCAAGTGGGCTGACTGTACTGAGTACGGAATGTCCCCCACCGGTCACATCTGTCTCCAGGACCATGGCTATCCTGCCTGGTTCCGTAACATCAAGATCAAGGAACTGCCTGATCCTGAGCCCGTGGAGAAAGACCTCTTCAATGGCAAGGACCTGACCGGTTGGGTCAATTACGGCACCGAACTCTGGTACGTCGACGATGAGGGTTATCTCGTCTGCGAGAGCGGTCCCGACAAGGCCTATGGCTATTTCGGTACTACAGAATATTACTACAATTTCGACCTTACCCTCGAATTCAAGCAGGAGTCCGACGGCAATTCCGGCGTGTTCATCCGTTCCATCGTCCCTGAGGGCGTGAAGGTCAACGGATGGCAGGTCGAGGTCGCTCCACCGAACCACGACACCGGCGGAGTCTATGAGTCCTACGGCCGCGGCTGGCTCTACCAGATTCCGGATGAGAAGGAGAATATCATCAAGTACGGCGACTGGAACACCATGCGGATCCGTCTTGAGGGCGACCATCTCCAGTCCTGGCTCAACGGTGAGCCCATGACCGACATCACCGACGAGGCTATAGGTAAGGGTCGCGGCAGGATCTGCCTGCAGATCCATGACGGTGGTGGCATCAAGGTCCGTTGGCGCAACATCCACATCAAGACACTGTAGAATGTAAATACTGTTGTCATGATAGGAAGGACTGATACTCTGATCAAGGAGGTAAAGGAAGTCCTCGAATGGGACATCCTCAAATTCTGGTCAGGCATGCAGGACCCCCGCGGCGGCTTCTATGGGAAGATCGCCGAGGGGCTTGCCGCTGACAAGGACGCCGACAGGGAGGAACAACTCAATGCAAGGATAATCTGGGCTTTCTCCAATGCCTACAGGATGTTCCGTAAGAAGGAATACCTGATGCCTGCTATGAACGGCAAGGACTATTTCATCCAGCATTTCATAGACCACAAGTACGGCGGAGCCTTTGCCTACGTTGATTCCTGGGGTGAAAAGAAGGATACTGATGCCCTCCTGAGCAATCAGGCTCTGGCAATATATGCCCTGAGTGAGTTCTACGGAGCTACCAAAGACGAGGAATCCCTCAAGCAGGCAATCAACCTCTACAAGATAGTCGAGAAGGAATTCCACGACCTGACCCTGGGAGGTTACCGTGAGGTTCTCTCACGTGATTTCACTGTCAAGGATGAATCCAGGCTGGCAGTTTCGCATCTCTACCTGTTGGAAAGCTACTCCAACCTGTACCGTGTCTGGAGAGACGCTTCTCTTCGTGGAGTGATAGCTGACCTGCTTGACGTGATGGTCTCGGAATTCTTCAATTCAGCGACCGGCCACATCGAGCCGCGCTTCTCCAAGGACTGGAATCCCGTCCCTTCAGGTTGTATGTACGGACTTGATCTCGAGGCCTCTTGGGCCATCCTGGATGCGGCCTATGCGATTGAGGACATCGACGCGATCAACCATGTCAAGGATGTCTGCCTGGAACTCTACAAGGCAGGCATGGACGGACTCATGGGAGAGGGCTACGTGGCCTTTGGCAAGGATGTGGACGGAGCTATTGACAGCCAGATGGTTCCCTGGGTACAGGCTGAGTCTCTTATAGCCAATCTATGTGCCTGGAAATACCAAAGCGTTCCCGAAGGCGCTGACTACGCCCTCAGGATCTGGGACTACATAAAGGATCACCTGAACGACACAACCGACACCATAGCATTCAGGATGTTCCCCATGCATGATGCCCGCGCCTGCGTCCGGGTCATGAACATATTCAGGTAGCACCAGCTTTCAGGCAGTTTCATGCTGAATATCTTCAGGCAACGCCTGCTTTTCAGGTAGCTCCGTACTGAATATCTTCAGGCAACACCTGTTTTACGGAAGTTGATGATTATTAAGTAATTATGGAAAACGCATAGATAATTTATCTATGCGTTTTCTGTAATTATCTGGTTGTAAACCACTTGCGAAAAACACTTTTCGCAACAGATTATTTTGCTTATCTTGGGAGTACTAAACTGCTATGAGAACAGCCCATGTCCAGGACAATCAAGTACGACAGCCGTGGGATAGCCCACATCTATCAGCGGGGGATCAACATGTCCGTGATCTTTTATTCAATAAAAGACATCCTCGTTTTTTACACGGTGCTCTACACCAAAAAGAACAAGTATGACATTACTGTTCTTGGTGTTGTGTGCATGTACAATCATTACCATTTGACACTAACGGCCGGATCCCATGATGATGTCGCTGATTTCCAAAGGGAGTTCGAATCGACTTATGCCAGGGAATTCAACAGTGAAGTCGGGATCAAAGGACGCGTCTTCGAGCCTGTCTATGGATTGTCGAATAAGATCGGTGGCAAGAAGCAGAGAGAAGCCACGGCCTATTTGAATAACAATCCAGTTGAGAAACAACTGTCGGCCAGGGCTCTGGACTACCGATGGAATTTCCTTTTTTATGCTGAATCAGATTGCCCTTACTCTGAGAATCTAGTAGTGAGAAATGCTTCAAAGCAGATGAAAAAATGTCTCCAGCAGGTGAACTGTATGTTCAGGAGCGGCCGCTATCTGAATTATGACCTCCTTAGGGAATGCTTTTCCAGGCTGTCCCCTGATGAGGCCAATCAGTTTGTCGATTATGTTATTGTTAAGTATAAAGTTATTGATTACGAAAAGGTTATTCAGCTCTATGGATCGTTCGAGACGATGCTTATAGCCTTTGATTCAAATACAGGCAGCGAGCATGACATCAGTGAGGAATATTCAGACAAATCGTATAAGCCTTATCCCACTCTGATCCATTCTTTGATTGATGATTATGGTTTTACCAATCCGAAAGAAGTACTAAAACTGAGCTACGAAGAGAGGCTGAAAATGTGTAACAGTCTGATCAGGACGCAGCACGTGTCACCTTTCATTGCCGGCACCCTGCTCCACGTCTATCATCCCAAGCCCAAGCGAAGGAAAAGACGCGAATGACTTCTAACCCAAGCCTACGCGAAGTGAAAAAGACAAATGATGTTTCGTACAAGCCTAAGCGAATGATAGAAACGAGTGATATTCCGTGTTAGTCCAAACGGAGGGAAGACAGGAATGACGTGTCATCTAAACCCAAACGAAGGAAAAGACAGGAATGACGTCTCATTTGAATCAAACGGAGGGAAGACACGAATGACATTTTATCTGAGCCCACACGAATGGAAAAATGTGAATGACGTTTCGTTCAAACAGAGGGATGACAAAGTGGTGTTTTGCGGAAGTTTGTGATTATTAAGCAATTATGAAAAACGCATAGGTAATTTATCTAGGCGTTTTCTGTAATCGACTAACTGTGAACTGCTTATGAAAAACGGGTGTGGGTGGCTTCTGGTGAAAAGTCAACATTGCCGGTTGCGGAAAGATGCGACGGCAAAATGACTGGCCGGCAATGGCTATTAGTGCCTACTAATACCTAAGTAATACCTGGTAATACCTGGCAATACCTAGCAATACCTGGTAAAACCTAGTAATACCTAATAATACCTAGTAATGCCAGGCAAAACCTGGCAATATATTACTGCAGCTCGAGGGTGAGGGCGGTGAAGTCGCGAATGGAAAAATGTGAATGACGTTTCGTTCAAACAGGGGGATGACAAAGTGGTGTTTTGCGGAAGTTTGTGATTATCAAGCAATTATGGAAAACGCATAGGTTATTTATCTAGGCGTTTTCTGTAATCGACTAATTGTGAACTGCTTGTGAAAAACGGGGGTGGGTGGCTTCTGGTGAAAAGTCAACATTGCCGGTTGCGGAAAGATGCGACGGCAATATGTCCGGCTGGCAATTGCTGGTAATTGCTGGTAATTGCTGGTAATTGCTGGAATTGCTGGTAATGGCTGGCAATGGCTGGAATTGCTAGTAATGGCTGTAATTGCTGGTAATGGCTTGCAATGGCTAGTAAAACCTAGTAATACCTAGTGATATACTACTGCAGGCGGAGGGTGAGGGCGATGAAGTCCTCGACGCTGAGCCGTTCGGGGCGGAGGTCGAAGATCGGGTCGGAGGTGATGGATCCCGGGGATCCTTGGCTTCGCCCTTCGACAGATCCAGGGCTTAGCTCAGGCTGACAATCCGGCGATTGCTCGTTAGGATTGCACAACCGTGACTGTTTATTGGCCAAGATAGGCTTGAGGGAATTGCGCAGGGTCTTGCGGCGTTGGCCGAAGGCAGTCTTGACGACGGTACGGAACAATTTTTCGTCACAGCCCAGGGAGGTGCGTGAGTTGCGCGTCAGGCGGATGACAGCAGACTGTACCTTGGGCGGAGGGTTGAAGGCCCCAGGGCCCACCGTGAAAAGATATTCAATGTCGTACCAGGCCTGGAGGAAGACGGAGAGGATACCGTAGGTCTTGGTGCCGGGCTTCTCCGCGATGCGTTCGGCGACTTCCTTCTGGATCATGCAGACGACTTCCGGGACAAGGTCGCGGTTGTCGATGATCTTGAAGAATATCTGCGAGGAGATGTTGTAGGGGAAGTTGCCGATGATCGAGAACGGGCCGGGGAACAGGCCTGAAAGGTCCATCTTCAGGAAATCCCCTTCAATCAGCCCATCGCCCAGCGCCGGGAAATGCTTCTTCAAATAAACCACACTCTCCTTGTCAATCTCGACGACTTTAAGGTGACGGGCCGTCGTTGCCATCTCGTGGGGCTCGACCGCTTCCTCTGGTGATTCGGAGCTCTGCGACTCAGGGAGTCTGAGGGGAACGCCCCTCAGTCCCCCTTTGGGGTGCAAGGGGGTAGATGGGTTGACGCAGTTCTGCTTTAGAAGGTATTGCGTAAGGACCCCCATGCCGGGACCGACCTCAAGGGCATCTGAGCCTTGGAGGGCGTCGACAATTCTCTTCGCTATGCTCTGGTCAGTAAGGAAATGCTGACCAAGTGCCTTTTTCGCTCGAACTTCCATATCGCAAAGATAACTCATTTTCTTCTATCAAGGTTGGACATAAATTGTTAAATTTGCAGTCTTGTAAGAAATATAACAAAACCAGATATGTACAGAGACCACACTTGCGGAGAACTCCGCATCGCCAATGTCGGACAGAAGGTGACCCTTGCAGGTTGGGTCCAGAGGTCCAGGAAACTCGGCGGTATGACATTCATCGATCTGAGGGACCGTTATGGAATCACTCAGCTGGTCGTCGAAGCCGACGCCGAGGCATCCCTTGTTGAGACAGCCACATCCCTTGGCCGTGAATTCGTCATCCAGGCCACCGGAGAGGTCGTGGAGCGCCAGAGCAAGAACCCGAAGATGCCTACGGGTGACATCGAGATCAAGCTCGAATCCATCAATATTCTCAACAAGTCAGTCACCCCTCCTTTCACCATCGAGGATGAAAGTGACGGCGGTGAGGACATCAGGGCGAAATTCAGGTATCTCGACCTCAGGCGCGGCCCGCTCCAGAGCGCCCTTGCCCTGAGGCACAGGATGGCCCATGAGGTTCGTAACTACCTTGATTCCAAAGGTTTCATGGAGATCGAGACCCCTTACCTGATCAAGTCCACTCCTGAAGGAGCCCGCGACTTCGTGGTCCCTTCCAGGATGAACCCCGGCCAGTTCTATGCCCTTCCCCAGTCTCCCCAGACCTTCAAGCAGCTCCTTATGGTTGCCGGTTACGACCGCTATTTCCAGATCGTGCGCTGCTTCAGGGACGAGGACCTGCGCGCTGACCGTCAGCCCGAGTTCACACAGATCGACTGCGAGATGAGCTTCGTGGAGCAGGAGGATGTCCTGAATATGTTCGAGGGCATGATGAGGACCCTGTTCAAGAATGTCATCGGAGTGGACATTCCCGACCCGCTGCCCAGGATGAGCTGGTACGACGCGATGGACAAGTACGGTTCCGACAAGCCGGACGTTCGTTTTGGGATGGCCATCCACGAGATTACCGACAAGGTAAAGGGCAACGGCTTTTCCGTCCTCGATGATGCCGCCTACGTGGGCGCTATCGCAGTGCCAGGTGGAGCCGAGTACACCCGCAAGCAGATCGACGAGATCACGGAGTGGGTCAAGAGGCCTCAGGTAGGTGCCAAGGGTCTGATCTACATCAAGCTCAATGCCGACGGATCCGTCAAGTCCTCGATTGACAAGTTCTACACCCCCGAGCAGCTCAAGGCCATCGCAGAGGCTGCCGAGGCCAAGACAGGCGACATCATATTCATAATGAGCGGCCCCCAGAAGCGTAAGGTCCAGACCATGCTTGGCGTCCTGCGCCTTGAGATGGGCGGCAGGCTCGGCCTCAGGGATCCGAAGGTGTTCGCACCGCTCTGGATCGTAGACTTCCCGCTGCTTGAGTGGAGCGAGGAGGACGGCCGCTTCTACGCCATGCACCATCCTTTCACAGCCCCGAAGCCGGAGCACATGGACTGGTTCAACAGCAACAAGAAAGAAGACCTCGAGAGGGTATGCGCCAACGCTTACGACTTCGTGCTGAATGGCAACGAACTCGGAGGCGGTTCCATCAGGATCCACAACGCCGATGTCCAGAAGAGGATGTTTGAAGTTCTCGGAATCGGACCGGAGGAAGCTGAATATAAATTCGGCTTCATCATCCACGCCTTCCAGTTCGGCGCTCCGCCCCACGGAGGCCTCGCATTCGGATTCGACCGCGTGTGCGCCCTCTTCGCCGGAAAGGAGTCCATCCGTGATTTCATTGCCTTCCCGAAGAACAACCAGGGCCGCGACGTGATGATCGATTCCCCGTCAGAGATTGACCAGGCCCAGCTCGATGAGTTGAACCTGGACATCCGACCTATTGCGGAATAGCTCTTCCCGTTTTTCAGAAGTTATTCACAGTTAATAAATTACAGAAAACGCATAGATAAATTATCTATGCGTTTTCTATAATCACTTAATAATCATTGGTTTCTGTGAAACGCCAGCCGGATTACTGGGCGTAGTGGAAGCCGTCGGTGACGTTCCAGTCGCCGCGGGTGAAGTCAGGGAAACGTACGGGCATGGATCCGTTTTCAAGCGAGATCCTGCTGAGCTCCTGGACTGCCGACCACTCGGCTGCATCGTACACGTCCTCATCCAGAGGCAGTCCGTGATGCAGGCAGTAGATCAAGCGGTAGTCCATGATGTAGTCCATTCCACCGTGGCCTCCGACTGATTTGGCCTTCTCCTCGATGGCCTTTGCAAAGTCAGGCCTGTAGGCAGTCAGAAGGGAGTCCATGACTTCCTGGGAGACATAGTTGTGTCCGTTCAGGCCCTTGATGGAAATTCCCTGCTGGGGATATTTGTTGGCAAAGCCTTCGGAGCCGGTCAGCTGGTACATCCTCGAATATGGCCTGTAGGCGTAGACATTGTGCTGGACCTCGATGAGCTTCTTCTTCTCGGTCTGTATCAGGCTGATAGTGTGGTCACCATCCTTGCAGTAATCCTTGTCCCTGAACTTCTTGGCTGAGACCTTTCCGTTGTAGGACGGGGTGTCCATGGCCACGAGATAGTCCATCTTGTCGCCCCTGTGGATGTTCAGTACCTGGCAGATTGGACCGAGGCCGTGGGTAGGATAGTTGTCCCCACGGTTCTCCATATTGTAATCGAGCCTCCAGGTCTCGCCCTTGTCCCAACCTTCGGAAAGGAAATGGATGTAGGCGCCTTCCACATGGTAGACCTCACCGAAAAGGCCATGCTGGGCCATATTCAGTGCCGACATCTCGAAGAAGTCGTAGCAGCAGTTCTCGAGCATCATGCAGTGGCGGCGGGTCTTCTCGCAAGTGTTGACAAGCTGCCAGCATTCGTCTATGGTCATTGCGGCGGGAACCTCCACGGCAACATGGTGACCGTGTTCCATTGCATAGACTGAGATCGGAACATGGTCCAGCCAGTCGGTGGCGATGTAGACGAGATCGATGTCGTCCCTGTCACAGAGATCCTTGTAGGACTCTTCTCCCAGATAAGTGTCGGCTTCCGGAAGTCCTGCCTCCTTGAGATAACTCTGGCAGAGGTCCAGCCGGTCCTGCTTGAGATCGCAGAAAGCCATGATCTTGACTCCATCGATCTGGGTGTACCTTTTCACTGCACTGGCACCCCTTCCGCCGACTCCCACGAATGCGATGCGGACGGTTTCGATAGGGTCACATTTGAGACCAAGCGCACTTTCCTGTCCCGGGGCACGGGGAGGAGTCTTCAGTTCGATGATTCCGTTCTTGATCTGTGCAGGAACGGAGGCCGGAACCGTCTTCCCGCAGGAAACCAAAACAAGCGAGCAGAGGATTGCCGCGAATAATGCTCTTTTCATAACAATCTATTTATAGTCATACCATTCTCCCCATGCCATCAGCACATACGGAGTGGGATTCTGATGGAAGTGGGTGTTCTTGTAGATGGTCATCCAGTAAGCCTCGCGGTGGTCGATACCGTGGGCGCCGATCTCGTTCTCGTGCTGTGAAATGAGCAGCCTGGGGCTGAAGTCAGCGACATGCTCGTCATAGTCGTGGATCCAGCAGTCCATTGCGAGGACGTCGATCTTCGGGAGCCTGAGGTGGATGTCCTTCAGCCACTTGAGGTCTGAACCATCGTCCTGCCACTGGTCTCCGGTAGCACCCACGACCTTGCCGTTGGGCAGGGTGACGATCCAGATGTTGTTCTGGAGGGCGTCTTGGTGGCCGGGAAGAACGTTCACGGTCAGGTTGCCCTTCGGGTGGTTGATCTCGAAGGTGTGCAGGTCGTCAAAGCGGACGTGGTGTACCTTAGCGTCGTTTTTGAAGACTTCGTCGGTAGCGTAGATCGGGACATTCTTCTTGTGGCAGATGTTGCGGACGTTGCGGTCGATGTGGTCGTAGTGGTTGTGGGTGTAGAAGAGGACGTCGACCTTGTCCACGATCTGATCCATGATCTCGTCGGGAATGAGCTTGCCGTCGCGACCGTTGAGGTCGACGGCGATGGTGATGTCACGTGTGCGGAAGAGTATGCCGCAGTTGTAAAGCTTGTAGACCCTGACATCCTTTTTCTTCGTGAAGGGTTTGTTGAGGTCTTCGATCACATGATTCATCCTCTTGCCTAAGAAATCTATGACTGCAGGATTCTCGATCGGTGCGGGCTCATGAGTGACGGCGTCAATCATCAGCAGTGCCATCTCCCTTTGGAGGTTCATCTTCTGGGTGGGAGGGTTCATGTTGAGTGAGCGGTCTGCCAGATCAAGCATGTAATAGGCCTGGTGCTGCAGGTATAGCTCTGACCTTCCCCAATACTCCTTTAGGTAACGGTGTCCTGGAACTGCATGGCGGCTCTGTACTTCCTGGGCTGAGATCGAAAGCGGCAGAAGGATAGCGGCCGCAGCGATGAGAATCGTAGATTTTAAGTTCATTTTTTACAGGGTCTGTGGTTTGAATATGCAAATTTAACAAAAACTCATGAAAAAGGGGACGGGCAAATGGCTCCCCGTCCCCCAGAGTCAATGTGAAATAAGATTCAAGGACTACCAGCCTTGCTTCTGTGAACCCTTCCAACCAGGTGTGCGGTCAAGCTCGACCATAGGGATCGGCCACACATCGTGCTTTGCAGGATAACTCATGGTGTAGATCCTGCTGCCCCAGATGGTGGTGGCGTCTCCGGTCACGACTTGAGGACCGATGCCCCAGCGACGGATGTCGAAGAAGCGGTGGCCTTCGAACGGAAGCTCACGGGCCCTTTCATCGCGGATGTAATCACGGAGTTCATTGCCGGATTTCTGGATGGCGGGCATATTGACACGTGCGCGAACCAGGTTGACATATTCACAGGCCTTGGCATCGTTGCCGGTCTCGTTGTAGCATTCAGCGGCCATCAGCATGACGTCGGCAAGACGGATGATAGGCCACTCGAACGGAGCGTTGCTGTACTCGCCTCCGAGGTTGCCCTCGATGACGAACTTGCGGACGAGATAAGAAGGAGTGAATCCACCGTTGTTGTTACGGAGGCATCCGTTACCTTCGTTGGGACCGAAGGCGCTCTTAGTCGTGTTGACGAGATAGTAGTTGAACCACTGGGGATTGGATCCTGCCGTGGTACCAAGGTACTTTGAATATGGAGTTATGGCGGTAACCATCAACCTGGGATCCCTTTCGCGGTAGGCGCGGGCCATGGCGGAAGTGTCTGCCTGAAGCATGTCGTTGACATAGGCGATTCCGTCCTTGAGATCGATGGTGACAGAACTGAGATCCCTCCTCTTTTCCATGTTGCCGCTGTTCCAGCCGGGAAGGTATTCATCCCAGTTGAAAGGAGTTCCGTCCTTCTTCTCATACATGTCGATGAGCTTGGGTGAAGGATTCATGCGGTCGGTAGGAATCTGACGCAGGGAGCTCTTGTTACCCATGAGTGAAGTAGTAGCTGATCCGGACTCGTTGCTGTTCTGGATGGAGAATATCATCTCAGGGCAGCGGTTGCCGGTGCCCCAGGTCTTGAAGACATGGGCGTAGTCAGGGTCAAGGGCGAGCTTGGTGGAGCCGTAGGCAATACCGTTGTTTATCACGTTGTCGAAATCAGCTGCTGCAGCAGCATATTCCTTAGCGTAGAGACGGACCTTTCCACGGAGAGCGATGGCTGCCCATTTTGTAGCGCGGCCATACTTCGTGGTTTCCCATGATGAAGGAAGAACCTTCTCTGCTTCATTCAGATCGTTGATGATCTTCTCACGAACGGAGGCGATAGGAGAGATGTCGACATACATGTCACCGAAGCTTTCGGAAAGGACGGTTGTCTCGTCATAATAAGGGATGTCTCCGTAGAGGCTGATCAGACGGAAGTAGCCGAGGGCACGGAGGAACTTGGCCTCTGCGATTCCCTGGTTGACCATTGCGGTAGTGATTTCGCCGGCTCCGGTACCGGTCTGAGCTTCACTCAAGAGACGGATGGTGGTGTTGGCCCTTTGGACGACATTGTAGGTCTGCTGCCAGCAGTTCTGGAACCAGCCGTCACTGTAGGCAGAGATGCCCATTGCATAGTTCTGGAAATAGTCGCCTGTAGCGATGTCGGTGACGCTGTCGAAGAGGAAGTCGTAGCCGAAAGCCCATGCGTTCTTGATCTGGGCGTAGGTGCTGTTCATCAGCTTGTCCACGTCACTGGCACGGTCGAGGAAGTTGTCCTCACCGATAGCGTTCGAAGGATAGTAGTCCAGTCCCCAGCACCCGGAAAGAGTGATTGCGAAGATTGTCGCGATAATGGAATTCAATATCTTTTTCATGACGATCATCAATTAAAGGGTAATGTTGACACCGAAGGTTGTAACCTTGTTGATAGGGTGGTTCTGGATTGCCCTGCTCTGTCCGAGTTCGGGATCCATTCCGGGCCACTTGGTGAAGGTGAGAGCATTGTCAAGGCTGACGTAGAAGCGGAGCCTGTTGACATAGAACTTGCGGGAGAGATTCTCAGGGATAGTGTAACCGAGCTGTACATTCCTGAGGCGGAGGTAGGAGCGGCTGTACATCCAGAAAGTGGACAGGGTGTTGTTCCTTCCGTCACCCATGAGGAGGCGAGGGAACTTGGCCGTTGCTTCATTTGTGTCCTTCCTCCATGCACCTTGTGCGATGGTACGGTTGAGAGTGTAACCCCATGCAGGAGTGCTTCTCCAGATAACATCGTTGATGACATCATTCCAACCTGCGACACCGTTGATGATGACGGAGAAGTCGAAGCCCTTCCAGTCGGCACCGAGAGAAAGACCGTAGGTCCAGGAAGGCTGGTTGCCGTTGCTCATCTTCACGCGGTCATCAGCGTTGATGACGCCGTCTCCGTTGGAGTCCTTGAGAAGGATGTCACCTTTCTCGGGCTTCTGGACGGATGTGAAGAGATTAGGGTTGGCGGCAAGGAGCTGGTCGCGGTACTGGATGTCTGCATCGGTACGGAGCAGGCGGTCTGCTTCGTAGATGTTGAGGTAGTACAGAGGCTGTCCTTCCTCGATGTTGTAAGTTCCGACTGAAGGAGTTGCGAAGTCGACGACCTTGTTCTTATTGTAAGCAGCATTGGCGCTGACATAGTAGTTGAAGTCGCTTCCGATCTTATCGTTCCAGCGAAGCTGGAGCTCGACACCCTTGTTGTCTACAACTGCGGCATTCTGCCTGGGGATGCCAACTGTACCGTTGGTCAGTGATGCGGGCAGAGAGAGGAGAATTCCGTCTGTGAGCTTGTCATAAACCTCGGCGGTACCGCTTAGCCTGCTGTCAAGCATGGTGAAGTCGACACCTATGTTGGTGACGGTTGTCTTCTCCCAGGTGATGTTGCGGTTGGCGATGGAGTTCTGGGACATGCCTTGGACTGTCGTTCCGTTGTTCAGCACATAGTTGTAGGAACCGAAGAGGGTCTGCCAGTCATAGTTGCCGATGGCGTTGTTACCAAGAGCACCCCATGATCCGCGGAGTTTCAGGAAGTTGAAGAGTCCCTGCTTGTTGAAGAAAGGCTCTTCGCTGATGACCCAACCAGCGGAGAATGAAGGGAAGTAACCCCACCTGTTCTCAGGGGAGAACTTGGAAGATCCATCAGCACGGAAGTTGGCCTCGAAGAGATACTTGTCATCCCAGTTGAGGTTGATACGGCCGAAGTAGGAACGCATGGCCCATTCGCTGTCGTATCCCTGGAGGTACTGGGCGACGGCACGTGAAGTGTTCATGGTCGACCAGACGCTCAAACGGTAGTCGTTGTGCTCGCCGGGAGCAAGGCTCTCGTCATTGAATTTGAGGGCGTAGCTGTAGTCGGTCCAGTAGTATTCTCCGGAAGTACCGACAAGTGCGCCCAACTTGAGTTTGCCGAAATCCTTATTGTAACGTGCCACGAGGTCGGCCGTCTGGTACTTGTACTCGTAGAACCACTTACGGAGGTAGACATTGACGGTCTTGAGGGTACGGACAGGCTCCTCAGGATAGAAGTTCCAGAGGTCCATATCCTGCAGCAGGTGCTGGATGTTGTGCGACCTGTAATCATAGGTGTAGTTGCCCTCGATCTCCAGGCCTTCGAAAGGCCTCAGCTTGGCGGAGAACTTGGGAACAACACTCTGCTGAACCTCGGGACGGTTGTGGTCGTAGAAATTCATACGACGGAAAGCGTTGGCATTACGCTGTCCGGTGTTGTCCTCCGGGTTGTTGTACTCACCATAGCGTCCGTCAGGGGAGACGAGGACGATACCGGGAGATCCTGCAGCGGCACCCCATGTGATGGCGTCACCGTCGGTGGAAGCAACGTCAGAGTTGGGATCCATCTCGCTGCGGAAAGCGAAGACGTTGAGCCCGAGAGTGAGGAACTTGGTTACGTCGACTTCGAGGTTGGAGCGGAAGCTGATCCTTTGGAAGTCAGTCCATTTCATGACACCGGGGTTCTTGTAGAAGTTGCCGGACACGAAATAACGAACGTTGTCGGTACCACCCTGGAGGGATACGGTGTGGTTCTGGACATGAGCGGTGCGGAAGACTACCTTGGTCCAGTCGGTGTTCGGCCAGCGAAGTTTGCTCTTCGGGTCAGTGTCGTTCTCGTGGGAACGCCACTCTGCAATACGTTCAGGTGAGAAGTAGGGGGTCAAACCACGATTGTTACGAGAATCGTTCAGGTACTCCATATAGGTCGCGTAGTTGGACTCGATGTTGAAGTAGTCTGAACTGAGATTGGCCTGTTCGAGGGAGTACATACCGTTGTAAGTCACGGTAGGAGCTCCGGTGTGGCCCTTCTTGGTGGTGATGAGGATAACTCCGTTAGCGGCACGGGAACCGTAGATTGCTGAGGAGGCTGCATCCTTGAGGATGGAGATGTTTTCCACATCGGAGGGGTTGACATAGTCCATGCTGGATACGATACCGTCGACAATAACGAGTGGGGCCGAATTGTTGGTGGTACCGGTACCACGAATCTTGAGGGAAGCACCGTTGGCACCAGGACGGGAACCGCTGGAGTTGTTGGCCGTGGCGACGAGGCCGGGGGCGGCACCTGCGAGCAGGTTCGAAATGGTGTTGGTAGTACGGCCGTTGATCTCCTTCGAGACATTGACTGTCGAAACTGCGCCGGTCAGGTTGGCCTTCTTCTGGGTAGCGTAACCGACGACGACGGTTTCATTCAGAGAGAGGGCTTCTTCGGCGAGGGTGATGTTGAGAACTCCCTGGTGGGGGTTCACTCTCACTTTCTGGGAAACATAACCCATGGAGGTGATATCCAGGGTCACAGAACCAGCTGGGACATTGATCGAGTACGATCCGTCAGGGTTTGTGATGGTGCCCTGGGTCGTCCCTTCGATAACGACTCCGACTCCTGTCAGAGGTTCTCCGTTCATGTCCCTTATAGTTCCTATGACAGTTCTTCTGCCATCAGGCTGCTGGGCTGATGAACGCTTGAGGGTGATCTGCCTACCGTCGATCTCGTAGCTGATGCCGTTGCCGGAGAACACCGTTCCAAGCACCTGCTCAAGAGTCTGGTTGACACAGTTGACCGTCACCTTCTTGTCAACTCCGATGGAGTTGCTGAAGAGGAATGAATAATCAGTCTGACTTTCGATGGATTTGATACAATCCAGGATGGAGCCGTTCTGAATCTGGACGGTCAGCCTTCTGTTCTGCTGGGCCTGGGCCGAGAATGACCCGAGGAACAGCATCAAAAGGCAAATCATTGCACTGATTCTTTTACTCATCTTTTTTGGTTTATAAATAAATGGTTAAATATGTGGTTGTTGCTTATTTTACTCTGATGGTAACCATCTTGCCGTCGATGTCGTAGTCTATCGGAGTGATTTTGTTGATCAGGGTAAGCATCTCCCTGAGCGATTCCGTCTTGATCGTCATCCAGTAGAGGCTTCTGGATGGTATGTGTCCGGTGAGCTTGATGTCCACTCCGTACCATCGTTCCATGTCCAGGATCATGTCCATGAAACTGGCCTTCTCGATCTTCATCTCTCCGAACCGCCAGACTGACTGGTTCTCCGCATCACACTCGGAAAGAAGCATGTTGCCGGAACTCTTGTGGTAGGTGAGCTCCTGCCCGGGCCGCAACTTGGCCAAGGCAACCCCGCTTTTTGAAAAGTGTTCGATTGAACCTTCTTTCAGGGTCACTGTCATGTTGGCGTCTTCTGGGTAATCCCGTACGTCGAAACTCGTTCCGTAGACCTTGATGAATCCGTTGTTGGTGATGAGCCTGAACGGCAAGGTTTCACTGTGGGCCACTTCGAGGTAAGCTTCTCCCTCATTGAGTGTTACCTGCCTGCTTTCCATTCCGTAGTCGGCAGGATAGGAAATAGAAGTCCCTGAGTTGAGCCATATCCTGGTTCCGTCAGGAAGCAAGGTTTCGGATTTCTGCCCACGCATGGTCGATATCGTGATCTCTCCCACAGGAGAAGCGATGATCTGGGAATTTTCTTTTTCCTCGCCTATGCGGGCTATCAATGTAGCGGCAAGGAAGCCTGCTGCGACGGCCCCGATTATCGCTGCGGCCTGGATGAGAGGGCGGATGACGCGGCGTCTTCTTGAGAGTGAGATTACTTTTTTTAGGACCTTCTCCCTGCTTTTTGCAAAGGTGGCGTAGTCGGCATAGCAGCAGCCCCATGCCGCTGTCATTTCGTTGAACAGGCGCAGGTTCTCTTCAGATGAATCCCTCCATCTTAAAAGCATGTCTGTTTGTTCCTTGCTGGCTTCTCCGGCAAGGTATGCTCCAAGCGCCTCGTATGGTGTGTTATCTGTCATGGATCAATTCAAAAGTGGCCACTGCCACGTATTCGCGAATCTTCCTGAAAGCTATTCCCATCTGGGCCTCTACCGTCTTGACGGAGAGGTTCAGCCTCTCGGCTATTCCCTTGTAGGAAAGACCGTCTATTTTCGACATCTTGAAAATGGCCTTGCACACCGGCGGAAGCTTACCGATGGCTTCTTCCGTGAGAGAGAGGAGCTGTTCCCTTGAAAGGAGCGGCTCGCTTTCATGTCCGGAACGTTCGCGTTCCATCTCAATTTTGAGCCTCTCCTTCTTTCGGTCGTCACCAATCTTGTTGAAGAGGGCATTGCGCACGCATGAATCATGAATATAGATAGGCGCGAATGTTGGCCACGCTTTCCAGCCTGTCGTTTTCGAGCAGTTTCAGGAAAGAATCCTGGATTATGTCCTGAATGTCGGTTTCGTTGACTGTGAAAGTGCGAAGGTAGAAGTTCAGCTCAGGGAAGTATTTCTGGTACACTCCCCTGAACCATGCTTCTCGGAACTTGTTGAAATCTTTCAATGTTTCAGTCCTCCACTTTTTTCAACAAAAAGGACAAACCATTAAAACCAAATCTATTTAAACGTTTCATTAAAACATTCGTTAAATAGACAAAGTTATCACAAAAACCCTTAAAATATAATCAGGTTTTTTTTCAGTTTTTTTCTTCCTAATTTTGTAAGACGACAACAATCACTTCAAATATGAAATCCAGAACAGTTCTTTGCGGCCTGGCCGCAGCGTTGCTATTGTGTTCATGCTTCCAGGAGGCGGAAAGGGTAGTGAACACCCTACGTGCTCCTGCTTATCCGTTGGTCTCGATCGATCCCAACACTAGCGCTTGGTCGGCAGCCGACCATCTGTATGATAATCCAGTCCAGCACTGGACCGGCAAGGAATTCCCTCTCATAGGAGTCCTGAAGGTCGATGGAGAGACTTACCGTTTCCTCGGTGCGGAGGATGGTGAATATTCATGGATCCTTCCTTCTGATGAACCTTGGAGCGGAAAGATGACGAAGAACGTCGCCATCGAGGCACCTGCAGAAGGGGAGCAGTTGTTCATGGTCTACGGAGGCAACACCGGCACTGAATATTATTTCAATGATATCCGTGTAGCGAGGATGGGAAAGAGGGCCTACATGGACCTGTTCTCCGCCCTTCCCAAGGCTGCGGTAGAATCCCTCAAGGAGGAGAACGTCCTCTCGGTTAACACGGCCGAGGCCGAAGGCGATCTCCAGCCCCAGTTCGGGATCATCAAGCGTCAGAAGCCAGAACCCATATTCACAAAGACTGCAGTCCAGAACTTCGCCGACGTCCAGCCCACCCGCACGATCTATGGATTCACCTGCGGTCCTGTGGACCTGGAACTGACTTTCATGGCTCCGCTCCTGCTTGACAACCTCGATCTCGTGAGCCGCCCGGTCAATTATATTACTTATGACATCAAGGCCAACGACGGCAAGAAGCACGACGTGCAGGTCTATTTCGAAGCATCCCCGCTCTGGGCTGCCGACTATGCCAACCAGAAGACCTCTTCCGAGTGCTTTGAGGACGGAGGCCTTCTCTACCTCAAGGCCGGAACCCTCTCGCAGGATATCCTGGGCAAGAAGGGTGACGACCGCCGCATCGACTGGGGTTACTTCTATCTCGTCTCCGAAAAGGAAGGAACCAATGTAGGAATAGGTACGGGCGCCGACCTCCGCAAGGCTTTCATCGGCGGAGCAGAGGTCTCCTCCGTCGGCACTTCCGGCAATGACGCTGCCGGCCGCATGGCGGTAGTCCGCGACCTCGGAACTGCTTCCAAGGCTTCCGGAAAGGTCATGATCGGATACGACGACATATTCTCGATCCAATACTTCCATGAGAACCTCCGCCCCTATTGGAACCGCGACGGCAAGAAGACCATCAAGGATGCCTTCCAGTCCGCTCTCGCTGAATATCCTACACTCGTGAAGAAGTGCGCCGCCTTCGACGTCCAGATGATGAACGATGCCCTCAAGGCCGGTGGTAATGAATATGCTGAACTCTGTGCCCTGGCTTACCGCCAGGCTATCCACGCCCACAAGCTTGTGGAAGCTCCCAACGGTGACCTGCTTTGGCTCTCGAAGGAGAACAACAGCAACGGATCGATCGGTACCGTCGACGTGACCTATCCTTCCGCCCCACTCTTCCTCCTCTACAATCCCAAGCTCGCCGAAGGCTTGATGAATCACATCTATTATTTCAGCGAAAGCGGTCAGTGGACCAAGCCGTTCCCTGCCCATGACGTAGGAACATATCCCCTGGCTAACGGTCAGACCTACGGCGGCGACATGCCTGTCGAGGAAGGTGGCAACATGCTGACCCTGACGGCTGCCGTCTGCCACTATGAGAACGACTTCTCCTATGCCAAGAAGCACTGGGAGACCCTCACAACCTGGACCGAGTACCTCATGCAGTTCGGCCTCGATCCCGAGGACCAACTCTGCACCGACGACTTTGCAGGCCGCTTCGCCCATAACGTCAACCTCTCCGTCAAGGCTATCCTCGGAATTGCTTCCTATGGCTACATGGCGGATAAGCTCGGTTATTCCGATGTGGCTGAAAAGTACACCAAAGCTGCCAGGGAAATGGCTGCCAAATGGGTGGAAATGGCTGACGGCGGCGACCACTTCCGTCTCACTTTCGACCGTCCCGACACCTGGAGCCAGAAGTACAACCTCGTCTGGGACAAGCTTCTGGATCTCGGAATATTCCCGGAGGATGTGGCTAAGAAAGAACTGGCCTATTATCCCAAGGTTTCAAACATCTACGGACTCCCTCTGGACAACCGCATGACCTACACCAAGACCGACTGGATAATGTGGACCGCCACCCTCTCCGACGACATGGAAGAATTCCAGTCATTCGTGAAGCCGGTCCACAAGTTCATGAACGAGACTGTCGACAGGGTCCCGATGTCCGACTGGGTGTTCACCGACAAGCCTACCCACAGGGGCTTCAAGGCCCGTTCGGTAGTTGGCGGCTACTTCATCAAGATGCTCGCTGACATGAAATAACCGGTTATGAAAATTTTTATTAAAGTATTCTTGGCAGTGATCCTCCTCGTGGGGAGCACTGCTTGCAACGATAAGACTGACGAAATGGGAACTTACGGTTACGATGTGGATTTCTTCGCCTCCTCCAAGTTCCAGCCTCTCGAATTGACGAGTGCTGACGGGCAGGCCAGGGTCCTGGTGGTCCCTGCCCTCCAGGGGCGTGTGATGACCTCAACCGCCGGAGGCCGTGGCGGGGTCAGCTATGGTTGGATCAATTACAAGGCCGTGTCCGAGGGACTGGTCAATCCCCAGTTCAATCCTTTCGGAGGAGAGGAACGTTTCTGGATCGGCCCCGAAGGCGGTCCCTTCTCCTGGTATTTCAAGCCCGTCGATGAGCAGGTCTACGCCAACTGGAAGGTTCCTGCCTTCATCGATTCGGAACCATTCGACATAGAATCCTCTTCCGACACTGAGGCCGTCTTCACGAAGACCTGTGCCCTCAACAACGCCTCCGGCAACGAGTTCAAGATCGGAGTCCGCAGGGCAGTGAAACTTCTGGACAAAACAGCCCTCGAGAATCTCCTCGGCGTCAAAATTCCAGCGAGCGTGCATTCAGTCGCCTACGGCACGGAGAATACTCTCGAGAACCTTGGCACCAGCGCTTGGACCAAGGAGACCGGCATGCCCTCCGTCTGGCTCCTGGGTACCTTCAATCCTACCCCTACCACGACTGTATTCATCCCCTACAACGAGGATTTCGAAGGACGCATCGTAAATGATGAATATTTCGGGAAGGTCCCTTCCGACCGTCTCATCGTCGAGGACGGGATGATCTATTTCAAGATCGACGGCGAGTACCGTGCAAAGATCGGCCTTCCTTCAGGCAGTGCCAAGGACATCTGCGGCAGCTATGACTCAAAGGCCGGGGTACTGAATATCCTCAAGTACACCGTCCCCGAAGGGGAGAATGACTATGTCAACGGCCAGTGGGGACCTCAGGAGGATCCCTTCGGCGGAGACGTGATCAATTCCTACAACGATGGCCCCACCGAGACCGGCACCATCATGGGCCCCTTCTATGAGATCGAGACCTCATCTCCCGGAGCTCCGCTTGTCCCTGGTGGCAAGTTGACCCACACCCAGTACACGATCCATCTGGAAGGTTCCTTCGAAGACCTTGCCATCGTGGCCCGCGAAGTCTTCGGAGCTGACCTCGGAAAGGTTGCCAAGGCGTTCTAAGGCCGGGTGAATCAAAATCTGACTGCCATTTGTTGCAATACAATTAATTTTTGTATCTTTGCAGTCCGGACTGAAAGAAAGGTTTGACTAAACCATTCCGCCAAGTACCACTGGAGAGGTGGGTGAGTGGCTGAAACCACCGGTTTGCTAAACCGACGTACGTCTCAAGCGTACCACGAGTTCGAATCTCGTCCTCTCCGCAAAAATCCCTTACAGAGCACTCTGTGAGGGATTTTTCGTAAATAGTGGCCCAAAAAATGTCCCAAAAATCGAAAAATTGAACTAAAAAAAGGTGCTCGCAGGTCGGCACCTTTCGGAGAAGAAGAATATGTTTTGTTTCCAGTACTATTCCCAAGTTTATTAATCATTTGGATAAAGCAGTCTCTTTAGTCCATCCAGAACTCCATCTGCTATATTCAAAGGGATTTTGTTTGATAAAATAGCTGAAACTATCATCCTATATCCTTCATTAGGAGATTGTTCCCTTATAGTGTTAAGTATGTAGGCTGTTTTCACGGTATCGTGATTATTATATGCTTCAAAAAAGCGTTAACTAATGACTCAATATCACCATCGTCTAATCGCCAAGCATAGAGAAAACAATTTAATGCTTCACTATGATTACCTTCTTTTGATGCAGCAATTCCTTGATTAAACCAGAATATAGGGGCAAAGTCTTTTATCTCCTGATCATCCATTGATTCTGTGATAATTGACTTCAACAGGACTCGACTAGAAATAGAGCCCTCTGAATTATTGATATAATCCTGCTCCTCTTTTATAGCATTTTTAATCTTTCCCTGACAAATAAGGCAATCAGATATCAGAATACCGATATCTTCTCGGCATTCTTTTTTTGAAATCTTTCTCGCTTTTTTATAGAAATGTTCTGCAAAATAATAATGCCCAGTCAAGTACAAGACACCTCCTATTTCTTGCCACCAATAATACAATTCTCTGTACAGTGGTTCAAATCTGACGGCTCTCATATATAATGATAGCGACTCATATAGGTTTGCGCTCCGCATTGAATTAGCCAAACTATAACATATATTACCCTTGTTCTCGTCTTTTTGTTCGTTATTCAAATAGTAAGACAGCAATTCTCTATATAATGATTGAAGTCCAGGATGGTCAATAGAGGCACTGAACACAACTATTAGTATTGATTGTGCTATATCCTTATGATGATCTTGTACTGCGATTTCAAATAAACCATTGACTCTGTTTAAAGACTCAAGAGGTAAGAGAGAAAGATACTTTTGCCATTTGTCCAACGAAATGTAATCCAATGCTTTCTCCCGGGGATTTGTCAAAATATACTCCACGCAGATAGAAGAATATTTTGAACAGAAAAAAGCAATAAGATAAATGGCATCAAGAACGCAATCAGGACAGTCTTCTTGCTTCACCAAAGGTAAATACAGAAAGTCACACGAAATCAAATCAGTAGGGATATTTATTGTTTCTCCGCTAGAGGATAACATAACAACTCCTTTTTGAGGTGTTCCTTCGTATGACAATGAGATAGTCTCACAAGTCAAATGTGAATCATCTGTTATAATACTACCCAAAAACTGTTGGGATAAAGAAATAAGATTATGATGAAAACGAATAAACTCGTCGCTTATTTTATCACCCAACAAGGATAGACGTCTTGTGATTGAGGAATCCAGAAATGCACCTATACTTCTCAGATAGTCGACATCAATACTGTTACGAGATGAAAACGTCAATGTCACTGTTTGTTGCTCTCTTTGCTGTGGAGTCAAGGACATATATAAATAGTTCATCCACCGCCCCCAGAACTTATTTTCCGGTTTACTGTAATAAACAAACAAGACAGGCAATTCAATCTTTTGATAATCCTTAATCCTTTCGACATCCATTGAATAGGTAATAATTCCATTACGAGATGAATCCAGCGTCCCCTTTGATTGGATAAAAAAGAACTTCCCAGTAGTCGTATTGTCAATAACGACCTCAATCAACATATCTAATCCATAATCGGCCTCAGGAGTGCTAATTGTCCATTCTTCAGGTATTAGGGCTGCTGATATCTTCCGAATAGCATAATCTCCAGTAATATGATTGTCCGGTCTTTTTGCCATAGTGTGTCAAATAAAGAAATAATTATCGGTTGAGTAATTCATCGAGAAAACTCATTCGTACTCAAACATAGACGTTTAGAATTGGATTATCTGGCGGAGGCGCTGGTCGATTTGACGCCAGTCTTGGCCGAGGTCGACGGCACAGAAGCGGAGGCGGTGGTGGCGGTATTCGTAGTTAGCTTCGGTGAAGTGGACGTTGGTCATGGGATAGACCATGATGCCGTTGGCCTGCAAGGTGTAGGGGCGCTGAGGGTCTTCCTGGTTGTCGATGTAACTCTGTATCTGGGAGATGTGTTCGCGACGGAGTTTCATCGAGGTGCCGTACCGTGATACGAACATCTCGTTGTAGTATTTGGCATCGAGGATGATGCGTTTGCCTTCTTTGGGATTGTCCAGCGTGACATCGGTCTCCATCTCCGGCAGGAGGTCTTCGTCTTTGGCGTTGAGGGCTTCCAGTTGGAAGTAAATCTTGGTGCGCTTGACTATGGGATACTCCTGGCTGCATTCCTGATGGTAGAAGTTGCGCAGGAAGGATTCGAAGATGTCGTTCATTATTTTCTCATCGCGCGTGAAGTCCAGGAAGCGGTATTCTCCGGGGCGATTCTCCTCCGGCAGCATATTGGCATGGAGCATCTCGCAGACGTTGAGGATAAGCCGGTAGAAGCGGTTGTTGCGGTTGAGCCGAACGTCTTTGAAGGAGCCTCGCGTGATGTCGATGATGGAGACTTTCGGGAAGCGGAGAAAAGTACGGCGGAGGTCTTTCCGGACGGCCTCGTCCACATCCTTGTTCCCGAGGAGGCGATACATTGTGGTGTAGACTATCTGGTTGAGCAAGATGTCGCCGATGAGGTCGTCAAGGGTGCAGATGGTCTTACCTTCACGGTGCCGGTTCCGCTTGATGGTCTGGGCGAGTTCCAGTTTCCCTTTGATACCTGCTATTTCCTCCTCGTGGGTACAGTATTCCTTTGCAATACCCCGCTTGAGGAGGACATCGGCACCTTTTGTGAGCAGTCGTGAGAGGAGATCCAGTACAGCGGGGCAGGAGTCGGCATCGACCTTCACCCATTCGCGCTGCTCCGGGAGCCCCCAGGCGTAGCACAGGAGGTAATAGAGGTTTTGTATGGGAATCCGGGCTTCCACTGCTACAGGGCGAGCATTTTCTTCAGTTCATCCAAGCGGTCCACGCTATCGTAGCAGACTTCCTCCAGATAAGGGAACAGCTCATATTCGCAGATGTCGGCCCACCAGGCAGCCTCACCGCCTTTCTTGAAACCTTTAAAGTTGCAGAAGTAGCTGTGGCCAATCTCCATACCGCGTAGCATTTCGTCTCCGTGGATGGCATTGTTGACGGCCGTAATCTTTGCCGTGATGGTATCCACAAAGGATTTGTCCATCTTAGCCTTGAGGAAGTTCTTGAACGTATCGCCGAATTCGGGCGTAAGGGTAATGAAAGAGAAACGGCGGCGGAGGGCGTAGTCCACGATGGCCAGGGAACGGTCGGCGGTGTTCATACAGCCGATAATGTAAACGTTCTCGGGGACATAGAAGGGCTCGTCTTTGGCGTCCGAGTAGGTCAGACGCACGGTGTGCTTGTCGCCCCGCTTGTCGTGCTCTATGAGCATCATCAGTTCGCCAAATATCTTGGAGAGGTTGCCACGGTTGATTTCATCTATGATGAAGAAGTATGGACGGTCGTCCTTTTTTGCTCGCAGGCAGAAGTCATAGAAGATGCCGTTGCGGACCACGAATCCGTCCTTTGACGGGCGGATGCCCTGGATGAAGTCCTCGTATCCGTAGGACTGGTGGAACTGGACCATTTCAATGCAGGAGTCGTTTTCTTCGCCGAGAATAGAGTAGGCAATCTTCTTGGCGAGGAGGGTCTTGCCGACACCGGGAGGGCCTTGCAGGATGATGTTCTTTTTGCGCTTCAGCAAGTCTTCTATGTGGTGGAAAGACTTGGGGTTGAGGAAAGGCTTTTCGGGGTCTTTTTCGAAGGAATAGACGGGGTTGTCCTCACTCTCCGGGCTGAACAGGACCGGCTCCGTGGACTCTTTCTTGACAAATTCCAGCAGGCGGTTGTACTCGGCCTGGGTGAGTTTGAACAAAGAGCCCTGGTTGTTGACGAAAACCTCGCTCTGCTTGAGGATATCGTCTTCGAGGAGTTCGGACCAGGAGACCTGGTGGGCGAATTTCTCCAGCACCTTGAAAGCAAATTCGTCGTTGCAGCGTTTTGTCACTTCGAAGAGTGCTTTGACCTTCTTGACCGGGCTGGTCTCGTAGCCAATAATGAGGTCGCCGGGCTTGATCTCAGTAAAATATTTATAGACACGACGCTTTTTGCCTTTCTCGTTGATTGCCGTGTAGGTCTGAACCTGACCGACGTCAATGTCGTCGATGCTCCAAATCTTGGGATTGGCATTGAGCCAGTAATACGCGATGCCGGTTTCCGGTGCGGGAGCATCTTCCATCATCTGGTCCAACTTCTGAATCAACTCTGGATAGCGGGTCAGCTCTGTCAGCGTCTTCATCGCAAGTGTCTCTGGCGAAGTCCAGTTGCCGACTCTTTCCCAGCGAACCTTGCGTACGTTCTGATAATCAGGATAGGAAGCGTCGTAAATATATTCTGATTCAACTACTCCTCTGCCCAGTATCCTGTTCCTGCCCTGCTTGGCATAAACGATATCGCCAACCTTCATCTCACGGCAGAAATCCCATGTCGCCAAGCCCGCATTCTTGTAATTTGAGGATGCGTCACCGAACTGATTTTTCATAGCCGTACGCATTGCGTCGAGGCTCTCATACATCGACAGGTCACCAATCTCTTCCCAACCGATGCAAGCGATGCCATCTTCCTGACAACGTTCCCACTTGCTGGCATTCTCACCTGGCGCAAATATCCAGTACCGCACAGGTGTCCCTCTCTTTGGATCTATGGAATTATCTGCTGAAGACAATTCATAGGCATAGAGAGAAAACTCTACGAAATCGGAGAAACCTCGTGAGCCCGTTTTCATCTTCCCCGTAAGCTCACTCATTACACGGGCATATTCTTTAAAGGGCAAGAAAGAGCGATTATCGAAGACTATTCCTATCGACTTCAGTAGCTTTTGGCAGTTGCCGTCCAAAGGGAGGAATCTATCAGGTCTGATCCAGAAAAGACCGATCGTTAGGTTGAACTTGATAAGGAACTGGCCATTGAGAGCATCGTAGGATGCTGCAATGTCATTGTCATTTACCGCATCAATGAAAACATTCCAAAGGCGCTCTATATCACCTTCTTCACGCCGATCAGCAAAGGCCATGAAATTGGTCCTTTGCGTGTTCATCACCGGAATCCCATTGAAATCTTCGGGAATAGCGGCTGATATTCCAAGAAACTCCTTAAACTTAGAGCAGATATCCTTTCTTTTCTCATCGGAGATTCCCCGGTTAAATATCGCAAACACCGTGAATGGGTCAATATCCGGTACAGGCCGGCCGTCAGACATGTCTTTCAGATGAAACACATAGCCCTGAAGGTTGGCATATATCCAGTCGACCAGAGGTGTCCTGTTATCTCTGTACTGCAGGAGTTTCTGGGCTAATTCCTTGTAGAATGGTATCCAAGTGAAAGTCATATGATGAGTTATTATTCTTATGCAAAGATAACCATCATTCTAATAAAACACATAAAAGAATAACAGTATGATTTACGGTTACATCAGAGTCAGCAGCGACAAACAGACTGTCGAGAATCAGAGGTTTGAAATCAATAACTTCTGCTCAAGGGAATCTATGGCCATTGACGGATGGATTGAGGAAACCATCAGCGGAACGAAGAACTACAACAAGCGTCAGCTTGGAAAACTTCTCAATCGAGTACAGAAGGATGATCTCATTATCTGTGCTGAGTTATCCCGTCTGGGCAGAAACCTATTTATGATTATGGAAATCCTTAATATTTGCATGACAAAGGAATGCCGGGTTTGGACTATTAAGGATAACTACCGGCTTGGCGAAGACATCCAGAGTAAGGTGCTGGCGTTTGCTTTCGGTCTCTCGGCTGAAATCGAACGCAACCTTATAAGCCAGCGAACGAAGGAGGCTCTGGCCCGGAAAAAGGCGGAGGGCGTTGTGCTGGGACGGCCAATGGGCAGGAAGACCGAGGAGGGCAAGTACAAGCTCTTCCCCAAGCGGACGCTTATCGTAGAGTTGCTCAGGGCTGGGGTGTCGCAGCGGAAGATTGCTAAGATCTGCAAGGTGGACCGCAACACCCTGGGGCGGTATATCCATTCGTTTCTGAAAAAATAAGAGCGATTATGTGCAGACACACACACAGGTTTCCTCTTTCAGAACTGATGATACCTGGTCTATTTTGAGCGAAATTGAGCTCAGTATAAAGCGAAAGGTTGAGGAGGCCGGAGTTCCGCTCAAGGATTGGGATGTGGAATTGTATCGTGGTGTTCTTACGGGTTATAATGATGCATTCATTATCACATCAGAGAAGCGTGAAGAGATATTGTCGCATTGTACGGATGATGCGGAGAGAGAAAGAACGGCGGAAATTATACGACCGATATTGAGGGGCCGCGACATCAGAAGGTATGGCTATGAGTGGGCTGATCAGTATATCATAGCGACGTTCCCATCCCGCCATTATAACATTGAGGATTATCCGACACTTAAAGAGTTCCTTCTGTCGTTTGGCATTGAGCGTTTAGAGCAGACGGGGAAAGAGTACATCATCGATGGAGAGAAGGTCAAAGCTCGCAAGAAAACCAACAATAAATGGTTTGAGACCCAGGATAGCATCAGTTATTGGGACGTTTTGTCTCATCCTGCTGTGACCTTATGTCGCACCCCGATGAGACGTAAGGTCGCACCTCTTCCTCGCATACGGAATATGAATAGGTCTGGTGCCCCGGATGCTTAGCCTCTGAACGAATGAGCAATTTCTTCTCGCAGAGGCGGGCAAGTGCGGCGCCGACATGTTTGCGGGAATGACCGATCATTCTCCCGAGGTTCCCTTCGCTTATAAACATCTCTTTCCCTTGTCGGTAATAAGAGTATGCATGCGCGAAGACGAGCAGCTCTATCCCTTTCAGGCGGAGCCCCTCACCCATCATCCAGTTTTCCAAGTAGGCGGCCATCCTATTTCCGGGTGGCTTGATACTCGTCCGCCAACTTGCGGGCCTTGTCGACGTCGAAGACGATCCGTCGCCCGATACGGGAGACGATCGCTTCACGCAGGACACCTCCGCCGACATTGGATCCGTCCTCCTCGCGCAGCGCGCGCATCAGCGCGTAAATAGTAGATTCGGAGCAGCCGAGCTCCACGGCCAGGGCGTGAACGCCCAAGGCTTTCTGTCCCGCCTGGGTGGGACGGTTGGCGGCATTGGGAGAGTTCGCCAGCGCGTAGTGCGTAAGCTCGAGATACTCCTCCCCGGTCATCATGTAGACGGGCTTCTCCAGAAGCCCCTCAATGGATTTTGTTGTACTCATATCAATTACTGTTTTTAAAGGTTGAACTATCTTCTTTATATGTTTGACTTATTTTCGGTTTTACTTTCAAGGTGTTTTTTGCCACTTCAAAAAGCGAAAAGTGCCGGAAAACTGAGGTTTTCGGGGCACTTCCCATATTCAATTTACGAAATATTTCTCACATTTACACGCTTTTAAGCCACTTTTTTGAATTTGTGCTAGTAGCCACACAAAAACGGCACTATTTGGCCTTAAAACGGCCATTTTTGCCTCTTTTCAAGGCTTCGCTTTGCCTAAATTCGGCATTTTTCCCGAGCCTCCAGCCCGAAATCCCGCTTCTTGTCAATGTGGCCTTTTTCCGTCAGTGTGCCAGAAAGGCCAGGGCCGGTTGGACACAATCGACCTATCACTCGAAAGACCTCTTCTCTTTTTGTAAGAACGGAAAAGATGAACAAACTATATTATACTAAACTAGTTTGCCTTGGCTGCCCGAACGCAGTCAAAAAAAATCGACCTCATTGCCACCAATGAGATCGATAATAGCCCGTGCTGGATGGAATCAGGCGCTCGTCAATCATTCTGTTTCGTCCTTGCTCGGCGGGAGCTCTTCAAGGTATTTATCATCATCGGACCATTCCATCAATCCTAGCACATTGGAATACTCAAATTTACCTTTTGAGTCGCGAACTTCTGACGGAGAGCATCCAAGTACTCGTTTGACATATCGCGTAAAGACGGGCAACGACGTAAAATTCATCTCCTTGGCAAGGTCTGTAAATGAGACGCTCTGGGTTAACAACTCCTTTCGAATGACGCGCGCCGCATAGTAATCAATCCAGACGCTGGCCGGATAACCGGTTGCGTTTTTGCTGATCTCCGTGAGGTACTTCGATGTGATTCCCAGTTTCTCCGCATACCATGAGACATCGCGTTGTGTTTTGCACTCTTTTTGGACGTCGAGCAGGAACTGGGCGAGATACTTCGAAGGAAGCCCCCTGTCATCACGGTTATATATCATGCGGAAAAAGACTCTCCAGAAATCGCAGAGGAAGACACGTAAAAGGGAACTGGTGATTTCTTCGTCCAGGTAGTTGTAGGGATCGCCGAGATGATCTTTGATCTGATCGAGATCTTTCTCCAGGATCCTCTTCTCGTCAAATAAAGCATCCTTCAAGATGAGGTCATGGGACATGTATGACAAGTACTTATAACATTTCGGCTCCCATGGGACTATCGGTCGATACTCGTTCATCAAAAAGTCCGATACAAGGAGAATGTCCGCATCCGCTTCGCTATGGAACCAAATCTCGGTAACTGGCATTGTTCGTGGCAATACAAATAGGCTCCTACCCAATGTCGGCGAGTAAATCTGGTGCGCTTTGACCGTCATATAACCATCCTTGCAAAGGATAAAGATATTGTATTTCCCCAAGAACGGCTCGAGGTCTACCTTATCTCGTTTGGAATTGTAAAATAAGATGTCTTTCATGGTCAATAATCGTCGTTAGACACAAATATAAGCCATTTTTTCGATTCAGAAAAATAGTCAAGCCAAAGTGTTCGCAGTCAAATGAAGGGAAAGGAACGAATCCTGATGACCGAATGGCCGGAAATGCTTAACTTTGTATTCGAGAAATCGGAATTTGATTGAGTGATATAGAATCGTATATGGACTACAGGACTTTCAGCAAACCAAAAATGTGGGCAAATGTTGCCGGAGGAATTATCTGCTTCATTATGTTTGCATATGAACTCTATTCCCGTTTAATAAACGATTCGAGCATAATCAGTTCCCTGCTTTTCTTGTTTTTGGCGGTGAATTGCACATTCAGAGTGTTTTCGTATGCCAAACTGAACAGTATAAAAAAGAGAATGGCTAACGATAGTCAATTCGTCAAAGCAGAGCGCCGTCAGAGCATTATCATCAACATTTTCAGTAATGCGACCGCAGTGCTCGGCTTGCTGGTATTTCTGATTCACCACATCACTATCAAAGGAACGTCGGTAGCCTTCGATGCCTTTCTGGGTATCTGTGCTATCTGTTTCAGCGTGATTCTGGTTCAATCCATTCAGAACCTTAAACGCTTCGATAGATTGTAGCGTTCAAATTCCCGTTTATCGAATTGAAAACACCCCGACAGTCCAGTTAAGGATTGCCGGGGCGTTGGTTTGTTAAGGATGATTTAGCGCTTATCCTGTAAACCGAAGCCGGCCCATTGATCCTGCAGATAGTTCTGCTTGATGATTTTGCGATAGACGGCAGCACGGTCTCGCAGGGAGTTCAACTGCTCGTTGGCTGCCTGGAGTTTCCGAGTAACTTCCTCGCGGAGGCTGTCCACCTCACGAATCATTTCTATGGCCTTGTCCGCATCCTGTTCCATGACGGTCAGGTCCGCTTCTTTGACGCCGTATTTCCCAAGTTCGGCGATTCTCCGTTTCATGCCTGCTGCAAGTGACTTTCCTTTGAGGGCATTGGTTTCGAATGTCTTTGACATTGTGATAGTTGTTAAATCAGACATGAATCTTCGTATGTATCTTATACATAGCGGATTCCATAGCAAAAATACTAAAAAAAGTGTTTGTTTGTGACCCTGGGAATCCGAAAATAATGCTACCTTTGCACCCGCAAAAAACCTCAGCCGTACTAGGATCTGTCTTCCTTTGACAACAAGACTAAGTCGTGCGTATAACTGGTTGTAGTGTATGGAGAGCCGGTATTGCACACAAACGAATCCATCTCTCTTGTTGTTAAACATTAAATAATTGTCAATGAGGAAATTATCTTCATTTACCGTGCTGTTTCTCACAGCACTGAAAGGGATGTGCGTCTTTGCACAGGCGCCGATGTCCCTTCCGGAGATGTTTGCCCGTGCCGATTCGGTGAACGCATCCATCCAGGCGTTCCGGCTTGGGGTGGAAGCGGCTCAGGCCGCGGAGATGTCTGCCAGGAATGCATACCTTCCGTCTGTCGATGCGTCGCTGTCGCTGAGTTATAACGGCGACGGCTATATCATGGAACGTGATTTCACGGGAGGCTTCAAGGCGGAAATCCCGTCTTTCGGCAATAACTTCAAGTTGGAAGCCTCGCAGGTTATCTTTGCCGGCGGTGCGATTTCCCACGGCGTTGCACTGGCGGAATTGGGAACGCAGATGGCCAGTTTCGAAGCCGCGAAAAACCGGAACGAGGTCCGCTTCCTGATTGCCGGAGATTATATCCAGATGCGCAAGTTGGACAACCAGCTCCGCGTGTTGGACAGCAATCTGACGCTGACACGCCAACTGATAGGGAAGATGCAGGTTCGGGTAGAGAACGGCGCTGCTCTTCAGACAGAAGTCAACCGCCTGGAGCTGTTGGCGGAGAATCTGGAATACACCCGGGTCCAGTTGGAAAGTGCCCGGGAGATTGTCGGGAAGGAATTGGCCAACGCGTGGGCGTTTCCATTATCTATTTGGTACAGGCCATTTTAACTCGTAAACAACAAATGCTTCCACGTATATGAAAAGATTAATCATGCTTATCGCGGCATCCGCCATGCTGCTTTCCGCTTGCTCCGGAAAAGAAAAGATTTCCTTTGTCAAAGGCGAATTCAATCAAATGGAATTCTCTGCCGAAGACGGCACATCTGTGAAGTACAATCTCTTTATTCCCTCTGAATTAACGAGGGGAGAAGTCTACCCGCTGTTGGTATTCATCCATGACGCGGGTGCGCTGAGCGACTCGACAGCGGCAGTTCTGAGCCAGAACGGCGCAAAAGTATGGGCTTCCCAGGAGTGGCAGGCAGAGCATCCGTGTTTTGTACTTGCTCCGCAGTTCAATACCATTACAGTCAATGACGAGGCAGTAGTTACCCCCGAAGTGGGCGCAACTGTCGCACTCATTGAAAAGCTCTGCAGGGAATTTCCCATCGACAGGAACAGGATTTATGGCACCGGTCAGTCCATGGGATGTATGCAGACAATCGTCACGGCCGTCAATTATCCGGAGATGTATGCCGCACTCTATCTGGTGGCAGGGCAGTGGGAGCCGGAGGACTGCGCCCCGCTTGCCGACAAGAATATCTGGATTGTGGTTTCGGAAGATGACCAGCGCGCCTATCCGGGGATGAACGCAATCACAGACTATCTTGTGGCGAATGGTGCCTCCCTGTTCAAAGAACCGATGAATGCCCAGGCTACGTCCGTAGAATGGAACGAATATGCAAACAAAGCCATCGGGAGCGGTGCCAACATCAAATACACTCCGCTTTTGAGCGGCACCCTTCCGGAGTGGAAGCCCAACTTCAAACCCGGCAATGGTGGCGGTTTCAGCCGCGGTCCCAGACCTGAAGGAGGGAATGGCGACAAACCTATGGGTGGCCGCCCGGGAGAGCGGCCGCTGGGTCCCGGTGCTGCCGCCGCGCATATGGGAACCTTCCCTGTAGCCTATACTTTTACTCCTGTTTTAGAATGGCTGTTCGGGCAAGTAAAAAGAGTCCCTACTGACAAGTAAATTCCCGTTTATTCGCCTGAATATTGATGATTGTTTCCCTTCATACCTGGTCTGATAATGACCGTGAATCACTGATCGTGCTGTGCAACGCCGTTGATAGAACCTTCCTGTCGGACCGGCTGCCGTATCCATACACTGAAGCGGATGCTGATTGGTGGCTTGGGATGGTGGCGGAAAATGAAGGCAAGGAGGGTGCCTGGCGGGCTATCGTCATGGACGGACAGATTGTCGGCAGCATTTCCGTGGAGAGGATGGCCGAAGATCAACGCAATGTCGGGTCGATTGGCTATATGATACTAACACCATTCTGGTCTCAGGGTATCGGCACGGAAGCCGTGCGGCAGATCTGCGGGATTGCTTTCCAAGAGTTGGCTCTGGAACGCATCATCGGCGAAGTGTTCCCGGAGAACCTGGCCTCGGCCCGGGTGCTGGAGAAAAATGGATTTCAACTGGAGGAGACGAAGGTCGGGGCTGTCGTGAAGGGCGGGAAGACGATGGATTTGAGGGTGTTTATTCTTACTCGCTAGTTTATCAATTCCCTGTTTATCGAACAGGATAGTCCCCTGCAGCCCTTATGGGTTACAGGGGACTTGTTTCCACGCATATCTTTTGTCGGATTCCCAGACACAATAGTATTGAGTCGAACCCTCAATAAGTCGATGCTTCTGAGCGGGTGAACAGCCACCCGGAGTTGTCCTTGTGCAGGTGGAACAGCAGCTGCAACCGCCAGGTGTGACGGCCACCGCCGAACACGGCCGCCGTCACGCGGCTTCGCCCCCGAAGGACGGCTTCGTTGCCGTTCACGGTGATGTCAAGGTTTTCCGTTTCTGCACTATAATAGTTGAGCGTGCCGTTCACGATGTAGCGGATGTACTCCTCGCACGACTGCCGCATACCGGTCATATGTACCAAAACGAAATCTGGGGCGTGCACCTGGCGCAGCACGTCAGCATCCTTGGCTATCATCGCCTTGTACATACGCTCGTAGAGTGCGTATATTTGTTGCCGGTCATCCATCATCTCAGCGGATAAAGTTTGTCGCGATACGCTGCGGCTCCTCCTCGGGGAGTCCTGCGCGCTCGCGCTCTGCACGGATAGCACGGATAAGGAAAGCCATGTTGCGGCCAAGATAGCGCATCGTCTGTAGTCCTTCTTCATCTCTCATTACATCTTTAGGGGTGTTACCGTGCACGGCGTTCCAGTAGCGGCTGGAGGCAATGGGCATCTCGCCGTGCAGGAAATACTTGTTCAGATCGTCGAGCGTAGAGGTAGTGCCCATACGCCGGGCCGACACCACCGCCGCGCCCACCTTGAACCGTTTGGGAAACGGAGCAGAGAAGAACAGGCGGTCGAGCAACGACTTCAGCGTGCCGTTCATTCCTGCGTAATACACCGGCGAGCCTACCACCAGCCCGTCGGCCTCTGCGAACTTCTGCGACAGTTCGTTCACTACATCCTTATCAAATACGCAGCGGCCCAGCGCCCGGCACTTGTAGCACCCGATGCAGCCTCGGATGTCCTTATGACCTACGTGGACGATTTCCGTTTCCACGCCGTTCTTCTGCAATTCATCAGCCACCACGCTCAGGGCTGTATAGGTGCAGCCCTGAGCGTGCGGACTTCCGTTGATCAATAATACTTTCATAGACCTCAATGTGTTGCTTTTAAGTATTGCAAGTCGCCGTACCAGTAACTGGCGGTGCAGCCGCCATCGATGAGGAAGTCGGATCCGCTGATGAAACGGCCACGGCTCGACATCAGGAACTCGGCCAGGTCGCCCACCTCGTCGGGCGTTCCAGCACGGCGGGCGGGCATGCCCTCAATCATCTTCAAGTAGCCGTCTTTGCGCGGGCCGTGCAATTCGTCGTTGGCCAGCGGCGTTATGATGATGCCGGGGGAGATGCTGTTGATGGTGGCACCGCGACGGCCCCAACGGGTGGCCTCGTACATCACTCTCAATACGTTGCAACGCTTGGAGTACTGGTAGGCCTTCAGCGTGTCGTCTATCTCCTTGATGAAAGGCAGCGACAACAGTTCATCGACAGGAGAAGTGGCCAGTGCCTCGTTCTGCTCCAGTGGCAGGGCGGGCAGACGGTGGCCGCTTTGCGAAGAAATAATGACGCCGCTGCCGCCCTCGGCGATGACCTTGCCGAACTCATCCAAAAGCACGGCGGTGCCGTAGAGGTCCACACGGAGGATGTCCTCTACGGGAGCCTGAGACGGCGACATGCCGGCGGCGCACACCACGTTGGTCACTGGGCCTTTGGCGGTGGCGAACTCCACCAAGCGCAGTATGTCCGCTTTCAATCCAAGGTCACACTCGATAGTAGAGCACTCGAAGCCTGCGTTCTCCAGTGTCTTGGCTGCTTGCTCTGCATGTTCCAGGCTATAGTCGGCAAGCACGATGTGTTTGCCGGCTCCCACGCGGCGGATAATCGCCTGTCCGATGCTTCCTGCGCCTACTAATACTGCTACCTGTTTCATTAACCGTAAGCTTCGATGAGGTGTTTTACAAATTGAGGATCGCCGAAGTTCATTGTGCCGGCATCGTGCCGGTTCATCCCGGCGAGCAGGGTCATATCCTCAGCAGAAAGCGAGAAATCGAAAATGTCAATATTCTGCGCCATGCGTTCCTTATGGCTGGACTTGGGGATGGCCACAATGCCGCGCTGGGTGAGATAACGCAGGGCTACTTGGGCGGCCGTCTTATTGTACTTCCCCCCGATAGCGGACAGCGCCTCGCTTTTCACGATATCCCCGGTGCCTTGTCCTCCCAGCGGATACCAGGCCATCATCTTCGTGCCGAACTCGCCATGAACGGCTTCGATGCCCGTCTGCTGGGAGAACACGTTGCACTCCAGTTGGTTCACCATAGGCTTCACATCCACGTAGTGGGCGAAGTCAAAGAACCGGCCAGCCTGGAAGTTGCTGACGCCGATGGCCCTGACTTTACCGGCGCGGTAGGCCTTTTCCATCGCTCGCCAACTGCCGAACACATCGCCGTAGGCCTGATGGATGAGCAGCAGGTCGATGTACTCCGTCTGCAGTTTGCGAAGGCTCTCATCGATGCTCCTGGTCGCCTTTTCCTCCCCGGCATTGCTTATCCACACCTTCGTCGTGATGAAAAGGTCTTCGCGGGGAATTCCGCTCTTCCGCCATGCCGCGCCCACGCCCTCTTCGTTCTGGTAGGCCTGTGCAGTATCGATGAGCCGGTAGCCGACACTGAGCGCATCACTTACGTATCTTTCACACTCGTCAGGGCTTACGAGAAACACTCCGTATCCCAGTTTCGGCATCTTTACGCCGTTCGATAATGTAATGTATTCCATGTTGTTACGTTTTTAATATCCAAGACCGTTCAACCACTTTTCCACTTTAGCCCTGCCGCTGCGCACTTCGTGACCGTAGATGCTCCAGCCTTTCTGGACGTTCGCTTTGGGGAAGGATTTCTTTACGTCGCTTACCGTGGAGGCCAGGCCGCTGCCTTCGTGGGTGGTGAAAGGGATGATGGTCTTGCCGTCGAGGTTGATGTCACGGAAGAGGGTGAACATCACCTGCGGATAGGTGCCCCACCAGATGGGACCGCCGATGAAGACGGTGTCGTACTGCGAAAGATCGGGAGCAGAGCCTTCGTATGGCGGCAGTTCACCGCGGTTGGCCTCTTCCTTAGCAAGGTTGATGAGCGGCGTGTAGGCCATGCCGTCATACTTGTGGGTGACGATCTCGAACTGGTCGGCCCCGGTGATTTCACTGATGTAGTCGGCTACAATCTTGGTGTTGCCGACCTTGATGTTGCCCACGCTGTAGTTGTCGCCCGCGTGGGAGAAGAAAATGACGATGGATTTGTTCATATTGCTTTTCGTGTTTTGTTTGTTCTGTCCCATGCAGGCCGCTGCCGTCAAGATGGCCAGCGCAGCTCAGATGATGGTTTTGGTATTCATATCATTCCTTTTTGTTTGACAGTGCAAAGTTGCAAGGATTATTTCAAACTAAGGTTTCACAAAAAGCGCTGAAATTTTCACGATTTGCACAATTCCGCGAATTTGTCGCTATATTTGTCCCATGGAGAAGATTGATTTCCTGTATTCCAATGATTTTGACGCGGCGAATGCGAAGGAACTCAGCCACACTTGCCTGCACCTTCTTTGCACCGCGGGCGAAGGCAGTTTCGTGTTCAACGAGAAGTGCTACCACATTGTACCGAACGACCTCGTCGTCATCCCGATGCCTCACAGGATGAGCAACCTTGCCGCTCATGCCGACCTGCAGGTGGAGTGGTTTGCGGCCGACTATAAGTTCCTCCAGAACCTGTTGCCCTCCAACAACTACAGCATCGGAGGCAGTATCTCCCTGAACCAGGATCCCGTCATCCATCTCACAGATGCACAAGCCGGGCACATCCTTTCGGATTTCCACCGACTGCGGGACCGCCTTCCCGATCGGGACCTGCTCTTCTTCCGCGAACTGATGGGAAGCCTCTGCCTGACGATGATTTATGACATCTTCGAGTCTCACGCCCAGCGGGACGTGACCGCCCCACACAGTGACCGTACGGCCTATATCGTCAGGCAACTTATGCAGCTGCTCTCTACCGGTATCAGCCGCATTGAACGCGACGTGAGGTATTATGCCGGAAGGCTCAATGTATCTCCCAAGTATTTGTCCTCCACCGTTAAGCGGGTGACGGGGCACAGCGTCAGCAGCTACATCGACCGCTATACCGTGCCTATCGTGAAAGATTATCTTGCCGATGAGCGCCTGTCCCTCAGCCAGATTGCTGAGCGGATGAACTTTACCTCTCTATCCTACTTCAGCCGTTACTGTTCCAAGCACCTGGGCCAGTCTCCCAGCGAATACCGCCTCAGTTTGCAACCGATGATGAGTAACAAGTAAATTCCCATTTGTCGGCGTCTATGAATCTACCTGAAATCATACTCCTTCCCTTGCAACCCGATGACCGGGAGCAATTCATCCAGGACAACCAGTGGGCATTCAAGTATGGAGCCCAGCAGGAGTTCGGGATGCGGGACGAACGTTGCGAGGAAGGTGAGGAGGTCATCTCCCGGAAGACCATCGAGGATTCAATCGACGGGGATAATGCCGAGGCTTACCGGATCGTACTTGACGGGAAGAAGGTGGGCGGCGTTGTCCTGCGCATAGACAAGGCGGCGGCCAAGGGCGAGCTGGAGCTGCTTTTCGTGCTGCCGGAGGTCCACAGCAAGGGCATCGGCCAGGCCGCCTGGAAGGCGGTTGAAGCGATGCATCCGGAGATCAAGGTGTGGGAAACCATCACCCCATACTTCGAGAAGCGCAACATCCACTTTTACGTGAACCGATGCGGGTTTCATATCGTCGAATTCTGGAATAAGTATCAGCACGGCCCGGCCGTTCCGGAGGAAGAGGAGGGCAACTGGAGCATGGACGATGAGATGTTCGTGTTCAGGAAGGTCATAACAGACAAGGGCGCCATTAGGGAATCAGACTAAGAGTTGAAGTATCTTCCCAGGATCTCTTCCTTATCCTTTTTCGAAAGAGGTCTCTTCATGGCACCCAGAACGGCCTCATACTGTTCGCTTTTCTTCGTAAAGACACGCCTCTTTTCCTGGCCGTCGATCATCGCATAAAGGTGGATGTTTCCCGAGTCGGTCATTTCGAACCGGATCAGATCCGAAGTGGCGACAGCCGGTTCAAAGACATCCGGAGAGAGTTCTCGCAGCCGAGACTCTATTATGTCGATGAAGAGAGGGGCGACACCGTTTGCTGAAGCCAGGGACCGAAAGTCTTTGAGCGCTTCTTTAACCTTGTCGATGTACTTCGCGGGATTCTTGATGTCGTTCTGGGCAGCGAAAGCCAGCAGGTCTGCAGTGGTTATATCCTCGAACTTCCCCCGTACGGAGAATTCGTGACGCTTTTCCGGGGCTGTCGCTGTCTTCAAGATGAAGCATAGGTCGTAGGCCGGAGAAAGGTGCCAGGAACCGTCCTTCTCCATGATGAAGGAGAAGTTCTTGGCGTGGTCGTCCGTGTTGTTGGAGAGGATGTTGAACACCATCCGGAGGAAGAGCTCGTTCAGTTCATCCTGGGGGATGGAGAGTTGCCTGCAGGTGGAAAACAGATCCTCGTAGCAATATGCCTCCGGATTGACA
>Ga0129310_1000267_pt1 | contig 69992 bp, 64 predicted proteins | sample Go1ome_2_FD_94433 | JGI IMG/M metagenome (GOLD analysis project Ga0129310, IMG submission 94433) | Western lowland gorrila individual fecal microbial communities from Wisconsin, USA - Go1022A metagenome | ecosystem: Host-associated > Mammals > Digestive system > Large intestine > Fecal | place...
AGCGACGACCGCTGCCCGCGGCAGAAAACAGGGAGAAGCTGTTGGGGCAGCGGCCAGCAAGACGCAAGCGATAGCGAAGCGGATGCTGGGTGCCGCAACCCGTCGCTGTTCGCGGAGAAAGCTTCCTGATGGCCTGCCAAGTGCGCGCACGCTGACGGCAATGGGAAAGGAGCAACACACCTATGGATCATCTGCAGAACGTGATGGGATATTTCGACCAGCAGCAGCCGCTGTGCGCCGAGCATGACCGCATCGCCAAAGATCTCTACCGGGAATTTGGCGTCAAGGCGGGCCTGCGCGACGAAAACGGCAAGGGCGTGCTGGCGGGTCTGACGAATATTTCCGATATCCGCGCCTTTCAGTATGTGAACGGCGTGAAAAAGCCGGCGGACGGCCAGCTGCTTTACCGCGGCTATGATGTCAAGGACCTGATCCGGGGATCGTCCGGCAGCCGTTTCGCCTTTGAAGAGGCGGCCTATCTGCTGCTGTTCGGCGAACTGCCCACGCAGGAAAAGCTGGAGGAGTTCTGCCGGGTGCTGGGCGAGTGCCGCACCATGCCCACAAACTTTACCCGGGATGTCATCATGAAGGCCCCCAGCCATGATATCATGAACTCCATGGCCCGCAGCGTGCTCACGCTGGCCTCCTATGACCCCATGGCCAATGATCTGGATATCTCCAATGTGCTGCGCCAGAGCATCCAGCTGACGGGCATTTTCCCCATGCTGGCCGTGTACGGCTACCACGCCTACAACCACTACGAAAAGGACGGAAGCATGTACATCCACCGTCCGGACCCCCAGCTTTCCACCGCAGAGAACTTCCTGCGGATGCTGCGCCCGGATATGAAGTACACCGAGCTGGAAGCGCGGGTGCTGGATGTGGCCCTGCTGCTGCATGCAGAGCATGGCGGCGGCAACAACTCCACCTTTACCACCCGTGTGGTCACATCCTCCGGCACCGATACCTACTCTGCCATGGCGGCAGCGCTGTGCTCCCTCAAGGGCCCGCGCCACGGCGGCGCCAACCTGATGGTGATGCAGATGATGCAGAACATCCGCGAAAATCTGCACGACACCGAGGACGACGAGGAACTGGAAGCCTACCTGAAAAAACTGCTGCACGGTGAGGCCTTTGACCGCAAGGGCCTGATCTACGGCATGGGCCACGCAGTCTACTCCCTCAGCGACCCCCGCGAGGTGGTGTTCAAGGGCTATGTGGAGCAGCTGGCCCACGAAAAAGGCCGGGACAAAGACCTTGCCCTCTACAACAAGATCGAAACGATGGCCCCGCAGCTGATCGCAGAAGAGCGCAAAATCTTCAAGGGCGTCAGCCCCAACGTGGACTTCTACAGCGGCTTTGTCTACGATATGCTGGGCATCCCCATGGAGCTGTACACCCCGCTGTTTGCCGTGGCACGCGTGACGGGCTGGAGCGCTCACCGCATTGAAGAACTGCTCAGTGCCAACAAGATCATCCGCCCGGCCTACAAGAGCCTTGGCGGCGACCACGAATATATCCGCCGCAATGAACGGTAAGATACTGCTTTTGCAAGCAGGATCGAGGACAAAAACCGCTTCTGAAGGAGGAAACGATATGGAACTGAAACATCACCCGGAAGAATGGTTCTTTCTGCACAATTTTGATGCAGACAGGGTGTTCAATACCATCCAGCGGGCCGACTATCTGATTTTGTACTATATCAAGATGGAGGCCGACCAGCACCCGGAGCAAACGATCTATCTGGCAGATCTGGCTGCAGTGATGGGGCTGAAGATCACCGAGCTGTCCAAGGCAGTGGAAAAACTGCAGGACAAGGGCCTTGTGGCGTGGAAGACCGACCGCGAGGCGGGCCGCACCTACGTGGAGCTGTCCAGCAAGGCGGTGGAGCTGATGGCCGAAGAACGCGATTTTATGAAGCGCTGCTATGCCCGCCTGCGCACGGAGCTGGGCGACGACGAGCTGCGCCGCGCCGTGGACATCATGCAGAAGGTGACGGCTGTATTGCAGGAGGAGCGGGAGAAGAACAGCTGAACCTGTTTTGCTCTGCGATACAAAAAGCCCGCTTGACAGGCGGGCAGAAAATCACTATACTAAAAACAGAAAACGGAAAAGGTGCTGTGCCTGACAGCCAGCTCCTTACCGCGTATCACTCACAAAAAGCGAGTAACCGTATCCGGTTGGGGAACTAGAAGGCGGTCATTCGCTTTTTTTGTTGTCATCGTTCTGCCTGTCGTGAGACACTTTCCACGCGATGTCAAATGTAGTGTTGACCACACTGATGATCAGGGAACCAACTGCGACCAGAAGGGTCAGCAGTAAGAGCAATTCCGACAATGTCATGGGACACTCCTCCTCTCTCGCATTGCACGAGTGGGAGGTTCAACTTCAAAAAGCCAGCCTCCCGGCAATCCGTTCATTCCATGGGAACATGAAACGAGCTGATACCGGCAAGGGAGCCGCCTGCGTTCAGAACACAGCACCTATCCGCCGCTTTTCAGCGGCACTCTCAGTTTAGCATACTTTTCGGCAGCAAACAAGGCCCCGTCCCTGTGGAGAACAGGAGCGGGGCCTTGCTGTTGAAAGTTTTACTTTCTGGCGATCATTTCGGTGTAGGCCAGCACCAGCGGGCCCACGCCCTTGGCGTCGTTGCAGACCACCGGCTCGCTGAAATAGTAAGCCAGAGAGCCGTCGCGGTGATCCTTGCCGCCGAGACCCGCCACCAGACAGATGCCGTCCAGCTGCAGGCTGCCGTCCGGGTTCTTGGAAAGGTACTTGTCGCAGGTGCCGTAGAAGGCCTTTTCGGCCCACGCCGCCATGCGTTTGGGCAGGTAGCCCAGACGCACGCCCTTGAGCACGGCGTAAGCGAACAGGGCGGTGCCGCTGGTCTCGAGGTAGTTGCCCTCCACACCGGGGTGGTCCATCACCTGCCAGAACATGCCGGTCTCCTCGTCCTGGAACTTGTGCACATCCTCGATGGTCTGCTTGAGCATTGCCATGATGCCGCGGTACTCGTTGTACAGCTGCTCATCCATCCGCTCCAGCACATCTACCATCGCCACCATGAACCAGCCCATGGCGCGCAGCCAGAAGTTGGGGCTGCAGCCGGTGACGGGGTCGGCCCAGTACATCTGACGGCTCTCATCGTAGCCGTGGTAGTACAGACCGGTCTTTTCGTCCCGCATGTGCTTTTTGATGTTCATGAACTGCTTGTAGCTGTCGATGCAGCCCTGCATCTTGTTGAAGCGGGTCTCGTATTCCATGTAGAAGGGCTGGGCCATGTAGGTGCCGTCCAGCCACACCTGCCACGGATAGATGTCCTTGTGCCAGAAGTTGCCCTCTTTGGTGCGGGGCTGGGTGGCCAGCTGGCTGCGGATGGTGTCAATGGCCCTGCGGTACTTCTCATCGCCAAAGATATCGTACAGGGTGAACAGGTTCTTGCCCTGATTCACGTTGTCCAGATTGTACTCCTTGGGGTCGTAGGTCTTGATGGAGCCATCCTCCTGCACGAACCAGTCGATGAAGTTCTTGGAAAAGCGCAGGTACTTCTCGTCGCCGGTGGTCTTGTACAGGCTCAGGCAGGCGGTGATCATGCAGCCGTCGATGTAGTTCCACTTGTTGGGCTTGCCGCTGCGCACCTTTTCGATGTTCCACATGGGTGCTTCGGCGCTGGAATTGGCGATCAGATAGTCCACGTAGTCGCCCAGCATGGACAGGATCTCTTCATGGGTCATGGTTTCAGTCCTCCTCAAAATGGCCGACGTTGGCAAAATGCAGGCGCTCGCCCTCGTAGCCCTCGATCTTGACGTTGTGCAGATCGATCTCCTTGACGTTTTCAGCATAGATGGCCAGCTTCTTCACCAGCGGGCGGTTATCTGCCATGGCGGCCTGACCTTCCTTGGCGTTGGGGTCAAAGGTGATGGTGACATTCTTCATGGTAACGCGCTCAATGGGCTGCTCCGGCAGGCCGTCAAAGTAGCAGCCGGCGAACTGGGCGTCGGTGGCCACGATGTCCTCCATGGTCAGGCTGCCCAGCTTGGGGGTGTACTCGTCCACGGGCATGGCGTCGCGGCACTGCACATAGGGGCCGTGACCGTCCGGGTCACAGAAATAGAACATGTTGATAACGAAGGGAGCCTTGACGCCGCGCATTTCCACATTGCGGAACACCAGCCCGTCAATGACGGCGGTGTTGCCGCGGCCGCGGCGGGTCTTGACCCGCAGACCGCGGTCGGTGTGGTCCATCAGGCACTGGGTGACCACCATATCCTTGACGCCGCCGCTCATTTCGCTGCCGATGACGATGCCGCCGTGGCCCTTGTCCAGCAGGCAGTTGCGGATGACGGTGTGCTCGCAGCTCTTTTTCAGCTTCATGCCAAGGAACACCTTGCTGGCCTTCATGGCGATGCAGTCGTCGCCCACATGGATATTCACGCCGATGATGCGGATGTACTCGCAGCTTTCGGGGTCGATGCCGTCGGTGTTGGGGGCGTTGTAGGGGTTGTTGATGTTGAAGTTCAGCAGGTCAAGGTGCTTGACGAAGATGGGGTGGATGGTCCAGGAGTAGCTGTTCTGCACCGTGATGCCGTGCAGGCAGATGTTCTCGCTGTCCACCATGGCCACGGCACGGGGACGCCATGCGATGCGCTTGATCTTGGGCGTCACCCACCAGTCGCCGTTCTCCGCGTCGCAGTCCAGCGTGCCCTCGCCGGTCACAACGACATCATGCACCTGTGTGATGTTCAAAAGGCCGGCAAAGCTGCTCAGGGGGTTGCCCTCCCAGCCAGTCAGGTAGTATTCGTCCACCTCGTTCTCGCTGGGGATCACACCGGGCAGGATGGGATAGTGGGTGCGGTCGTTGTCGCCCAGCAGCACAGCGCCCTTTTCAAGGTACAGGGTGGTGCAGCTCTTCATGAACAGGCTGCAGGTTCGGTAGCGGCCTGCCGGCACGTACACCGTGCCGCCCTTGGGGCAGGTGGACAGGGCAGCCTGCAGCTTGCCGGTGTTGTCCGTGGTGCCGTCGGCCACCAGACCGTAGCGGGATGCATCCACAAAGAAGGTCTCGGCCTCGGTGGTAAAGGTGCAGGTCAGGCTCTCGCCCTCAGCCTGCACGCCCACCGTGTATTCCGTGCCGGGCAGCAGGGAGAACAGGGAGAACACGTTGGTATTGCAGGCTTCGTAGACGGTCCTGCCGTTCAGGGTGACGATGAACGGATGGGCCGGACGGTAACACAGGTCGTTTTCCAGCTCGAAAACAGCGCTGCGCGTCATGGAACGGATAAGCGACAGATTCATGAGAGAACCTCCTGATGGTTTTGTCTTGCCCAAATGCCTTGGGCATGGTATGATGAAAAAGAACCCTCTCAGTCAAACCCTTTGGGTTTGCCAGCTCCCCGAAAGGGGGGAGCTTTTATGGAGCGGAACGGTCAAATGCATAAAACCTCGCCCTTTGGGAGAGGTGGCATCGCGCAGCGATGACGGAGAGGGTTTTCCCTCGGAAGATGATGAGAAGTGTATTATGAGATCAGAACGTGAAAAGATCACCGGCAAGGTGGCCGCTGCCACCCTGCGCCTGAATGCGAACCGCCACGAGCTGCTGCCCGACGAGGACACCTGCTATCTGCTGCTGGTGTCCGAAGGCAGCGTGACGCTGGAATCAGGCGGTCAGAGCGTACTGGTAAACCCCGGCAGCGCTGTGCTGCTGGGCCCGGGCGGCTGCAGCTTTCTGCAGACCGGCAGCGCCGTGCCCCAGATCGTGGGGTGCCATTTTCCGCTGGGGATGCTGCACGAGCTGAGAACCACGGCCGGGCGTGACTTTTCGCGTCTGTTTGCGCCCGGGGAGCGCACCGTGCTGTATGCACCGGTGCAGTGGACCAGCCGGATACGCACCCTGCTGGAAATGATGAGCAGTGCAATGGACGAACAGGATTATCCCGGCCCGCTGTATCTGCTGCTGATCCTGCACTACGTGGAGCAGGAGTGCTTTGCAGAGAGCAGTGCCGTGGCACGCCCCCGCAACGAGACGGTGGAGCAGATCTGCGCCTACCTTGCGGCCAACTACCGGCAGAAGTTTTCCCTCACCGAGGTAGCGGCGCAGTTTTATCTTTCGCCCTATTATCTGAGCCGGTTGTTCCGACGGGTGACGGGCCAGTCCATCGTGGATTACATCAACAACCGCCGCATCGAAGCGGCCCAGAAGCTGCTGGAGACCACGGAGCTGTCCATCAGCGCGGTAGCAGAGCAGACCGGCTTTGCCAGCGCCGCCCATTTCCGCCGGGTGTTCCGCGAGATGATGGGCACCGGCCCGCTGCAGTACCGCAAAGGACATAAGAAATGATGTATTCGCCTGCGGCGAATATGATGTGCTGCGCAATGATGTGTTTCCTGTGGAAACATGATGTGCCGCTTTGCGGCAATGTGCCGTAAGGCACACCTCATCTGCCGCAGGCAGACATCATTGCCCGCAGGGCTCATCATGTTCCGCGCAGCGGAATTATCATTCCTTCTTTCTACGAAAACACCCCCTGTGCCATCTACGGGAACGGCACAGGGGGTGTTTGTATCAGAGATCTTATGCTTGTGCGCGGGGCTTAGCCCTTGACGGCACCGGCAGAGATACCTTCAACGAACTGGTCCTGTGCGCAGAAGAAAACGATCAGCTGCGGCAGGATGGAGATCAGCGACAGAGCAAGGATCTTGTTCCAGGCGAAACCGGTATCACCGTCCATGGACAGCTTGACGAACAGGGACATGGGATACTTGCCGGGGGTGCTGACGTAAAGCAGCGGGCCCATGAAGTCGTTGCAGCTCCACATGAACTGGAACAGTGCGCAGGACACCAGAGCGGGGCCCAGCATGGGCACGATGACCTTGTACAGGGTCTGGAAGGAGGAGCAGCCGTCGATGGCGGCAGCTTCGTCCAGATCACGGGGGACATTGCGCATGAACTGCACCAGCTGGTAGACGAAGTAGGTCTCGGTCGCAAATGCGCAGTGCACCCAGATGGCCAGATAGAAGGGGCTGTCCAGCCAGCCGAACTTGTTGTACAGCAGGTACTGCGGCACGTTCAGAACGACCTGCGGCAGGAACAGGGTGGCCAGCATGATGTTGAACATCAGCTTACGGCCGGGGAAATCGAAGCGGCCAAAGCCGTAGGCAGCCACACAGGCGGAGACCACCGTGCAGATCACCTTGGGGATGACGTAGCTGTAGGTGTTCAGCATGGCCTGCAGGATGTTGATGGAACCGCCGAAGTTGTTCAGAGCGCCGCGGTAGCCATCCAGAGTGGGGTGCTTGATCCACAGGCTGATGCCTGCAAAGATCTCGCTGTTGTCCTTAAAGGTAGCGCTGATCATCCACAGCAGAGGATAGATCATGATGACGCCGACCAGGATCAGGACGAAATACTTGAAGAAGGTCGCGATTTTGTTCGATGCTTTCATTCCCATACTGGTCACCTTACCTTTCGTCAGAGTAGTAGACCCACTTCTTCTGGCTGGTGAATGCAATGATCGTCAGGATGCAGACGATGATGAACATGATCCATGCCAGAGCGGATGCCATACCCATGTCATAAGACTTGAATGCGTAGTTGTAAACCAGCAGAGAGATCAGCGTGGTGGAACCACGGGGACCGCCGTTGGTGATGATGTACGGGCCATTGAACTCCTGGAAAGCCTGGCAGATCTGAGTGACCAGGTTGTAGAAGATGATGGGGGTGATCATCGGAACGGTGATGGAGAAGAACTGACGCCACTTGCCGGCACCATCAATGGTGGCAGCCTCGTACAGGTCGGCAGGCACGCCCTTCAGAGCGGCCAGGAACAGCACCATGGCAGAACCGAACTGCCAGATACGCAAAAAGCAGATGATCCACAGTGCGTAGCTGGGGTCAGACAGCCACTCGGGGCCCTGCACCAGACCAAAGGTGACAGCGCGCAGAACGGTGTTGAGCAGGCCGTCCACACTGAACACGGCCTTCCACAGAACGGCGATAGCAACAGAGCCGCCCAGAATGGAGGGGATGTAGTACACAGTGCGGAACAGGTTGACGCATGCGATCTTGAAGTTCAGGATGTATGCGATGAACAGCGCAAAGACCAGCTTCAGCGGCACGGTGATGAAGGCGTACTTGAAGGTGATGAGCAGCGCCTTGGTGATCTTGGTGGTGGTAAAGGCCGTGATGTAGTTGGCCAGACCAACGAACTGGGTGCCGCTCTTGAAGAAGTTCATATCGGTGAAGCTGTAGTACAGCGACTGGCCGAAGGGAACTGCCTTAAAGACGACGAAGCCAATGATCCAGGGGATCAGATAAAACAGGCCCTGATATTTGTCCAGCCACTTCTGGAACGGGGTGCGCCCGACGGCGGGAGCATTGCTTTCTTTCATCTGGGAAATCCTCCTTTTTAAGGAATTTCGGAGCATGAGACGGACGAAGGGGTAACAGACCGGATACAACTTTGTCAGAAATTTGTAACATATCTCTGACAAAAAAGGGGCATCTGCCGGTCGGGCGGCAGGTGCCCCTCGGGTTCAGTCAAAGGGTGCGCTTTTCTGTGCGTGACCGCACACGGCGGCACTCAAAAATGGAACTTAGCCGATGGTGTAGCCAACAGACTCCATGCCGTCCAGCAGGGTGTCAACAACGTCTGCGCCGGCAACGCCGTCGTAGTCAACGGTATCGAACACTTCCTGATAGATGCCGGTGCCGGAAGCCTTCAGGTCGTTGTTCTCGAACAGGGGATCCAGCTTGTTGGTGGTGAAAGCCAGAACCTTGGCGTTTGCCTCAGCAACCAGATCCTTGACAGCGCCGGCAGCCTGAGCAGCAGCCAGACCAGCCTTGGAAGCGGGGATGCCGCACTCGGAACCCATGATGGAAGCGCCCTTCTCCTCGTTCAGCAGGAAGTTGATCAGGGTAGCAGCCTCGGCAACGCACTTGCTGGTCTTGGTGATGGCCAGACCCATGGAGACCTTGGAGAAGCCGCCGTTGTTGTCGCCGAACTTGATCTCTTCGCCAACGGTGAAGCCGTCCTTGTTGGCGTCATCCAGAGCGGAGGAGTACTTGGAAGCAGCGGAATCCCACTCGAAGATGCCTGCGATCTTACCGGTGATCCACTCGTTGGACTGGTGGGTAGCGGTATCGGAGTTTGCAGAGTAGTAGGTCTTCAGGTTCATCATGACGTGGCCATCCACCAGGCTCTTGATGAAGTCGATGCCCTCAGCGATCTCGTCCTCGGTGTAGTTCAGGGTAGAGGTGACGGGGTCAGCCCAGTCCTTGCCGTACTTGGACTCGAGGTAGAAGACCATCAGGATCATACGGTCGTATGCGCCCAGGTGCATGGGGTAGTAATCGTCGCCCAGCTTCTCCTTGAATGCCTTGCCGGCAGCCATCAGATCATCCAGAGACTTGGGAACTTCGGTGATGCCAGCCTTGTTGAAGGTGGTCATGTTCCAGAAGAAGATACGGCCGGTCATGGAGACGGGCACGCACTGCTGGCTGTTTGCAACGTAGCAGGCATCCATAGCAGCGGCATCCCACTGGGTCAGATCCAGGAACTTGGAAACAGTGTTCAGGTCCACGAACTTGCTGCCGTCGGCAGAGTAGTTGTACAGCCAGTTCCAGTTCACCTGGCACACATCCTGTGCGTTGCCTGCGATGAAGGCAGCTGCCATCTTCTCTTCCCAGCCAGACCATGCGGCGAAGGTGGGCTCGATGGTGATGTTGGTGTGCTCAGCCTGGAACTCCTTGATGGCGTTCTGGTAAGCCTCGTGACGGCTGTCGCCGCCCCACCAGCTGATGGTCATGGAAACAGGGCCGTCAGACAGTGCCAGGCTCTCGTCTGCAGAAGCAGCGGGAGCGGTGGAAGCAGCAGAGCTGGATGCAGCAGAGTTGCCGCCGCAGGCAGCCAGAAGGCCGGCAGCGCCCACAGCGCCGGTGACCTTCATGAAATCACGACGAGAAATTGCCTTGCTCATTTTCGTTCTCCTCCTAAATACAGAAAACATCATCTCGAACGGGGGTTCTGCACATACCCCGTTGTATACAATTATGATAACAAAACAACAGCCAAAAAGAAAGACGCAAATTGCAGATATCTAAACAAAAAACGTACAAATATTGCTCTTGTTTTCGCGCAAGAATTGACGCCTTCGCTGAAATGAATAAACTTGGCTCGAAAAACTGTGCAACATGTATACTTCGCCATTTTGCATAGAAAACTGGGATGCATCATAGGAGGAACGTCGAATTTTGCAATAATTTTGTAAACATTCCGTTTCAGAACGTGGAATCGTTGCATACATTGTGGACGAACAACAGTTTAAAAAGCCCGGATAGAAGCCTTTGAACTGATATATCAATAGCGCAAAAAATGTTCACCCTGATATATCAATTGTTTGCAGCAGTCCCCCTGACACCAGTCTGCGGGCATGGAAATCGGTGCTTCTTCGCCCTTTTTGGGGGGTGAAAAAGCACCGACAGCGACATATTTTGCGCTGCTGCGTGGACTGCGCCTGCGGGCCGGGGATAAAAAAGAAAGGCCGCCGTGTCGTTGGACGCAGCAGCCTTGTATACAAGTTTCAGTCAGCCTGCGAAGCAGCTTTTTCGGCGTAGAACGCGCGCTTTGCCTTGAAATAGCACTGGGGGCACATGCTCACATACTGCACATCGTTTTCCAGATCGATGGCCACCTGCTCGCCCTCAAAGACGAATCTGCCGTTCACCTTGCGGCAGTTGCAGATGGCCTTGCGGCCGCAGGTGCAGATGGTCTTCATTTCCTCGATGGTGTGGGCCAGCTCCAGCAGCCGGGTGGAGCCGGGGAAGCCTTTGAGGGAGAAATCTGCCCGCAGGCCGTAGCAGATCACCGGGATGTTCAGGTCCACCGTGACCATGAACAGCTGCTCGGCCTGCTCCGGGGTGAAGAACTGGCTCTCGTCGCACAGCACGCAGGCAAGGGCAGCGGTGCTGTTGGCCTGACGCACCGCCTCGAACACATCCGTTTCCGGCGGGATCAGCAGATCGGCCTTGCGGCGGACGCCCAGACGGCTGACCAGCTCACCGCCGCCCTTGGTATCCACCTGCGGCTTGAGGATCAGCACCCGCATCCCCTGCTCCTCGTAGTTGTGGGCCACCTGCATCAGGGCGGTGCTCTTGCCGCTGTTCATCGCGCCGTAACGGAAATACAGTTTTGCCATTTGAAAAAACTCTCCTTGCAGAAAGAACCCTCTCAGCCAAAGCCTGACGGCTTTGCCAGCTCCCCCCCGATAGGGGAGCTTTTCTGCATCTTCCGGGCAGGCTGTCCTGCGCCGGAGAAGCAGAAACTTTCCCGTCCCCACTCATAAAGCTCCCCTTTTGGGGGAGCTGTCGAGCGTATGCGAGACTGAGAGGGTTCGGCGGCATCTCAGGCTTTGACTGAGAGGGTTCTCTTATTTCTTATAATAGGTATCTTCAGTCCTGATTGCGCAGGCGGTAGCCCAGGCTCATCAGGCTGTCGCCCAGATGGACGTTCTCCACCACCACATCGGGGTACGCCACCGAAAGGTCATAGTGGGAGAAATTCCAGAAGCCCTCAATGCCCAGATCCACCAGACGGCCGCTGACCTGCTCCGCACCGTCGCGAGGCACACAGAGCACTGCGACCTTGGGGTGATGCTCGGCACAGAAAGACTCCAGCTCGTCGATGTGGCGGATCTGGATGCCGCTGATCTCCTTGCCCACCTCGCTCTGTGCCACATCAAAGGCGGCGATCAGGCGGTAGCCGTTGGTATCGGTGGTGATAAAGCGGCTCACTGCCTTGCCCAGACGGCCGCAGCCGATCAGGATGGTGGGCAGGCGGTCGCCGTTGCCGAACAGCAGGCCTTCCAGAATGGAGAGCAGGTTTTCCACCGAGTAGCCGATGCCCTGCCGGCCATTCACATCGCCGATGCAGTTGAAGTCCTGTCGTACCTGCGAAGCGGTGGTGCCCATCTGAGCAGCCAGCTCGCGGGAGGAAATGCTGTTGATGCCGTCTTCCTGCAGAGAGCGCAGATAGCGGTAATATTTGGGAAGACGCTTGATAACGGGAAGCGAAGCCCTTGCAGGGGTGTTCATAGAATACTTTCTCCTTTCGCTCTATCGCAGTACTTGCCGCAGCTGCCTGCTTTACAGATGCGGCGCAGAGAAACCCCGATCCGTTTACGGGTCCATATTGCAGATATTACAGTCAATTATTTAAAGTATACTGCACCAATTGAGAATGTCAAATCATTCTCAAAAAAATTTTATGAAATGTTACCGCTTTTTTGCTGCAGCGGGTCTGCATAGCCCGGCACAGGCCGGGGAATGCTGACAGAAAACGCAGGAGGAAAGCATATGAACGATGAAACGCAGCAGACCGACGAAGGCCGGCTGGAAAAAGAAGAGATCGAGGATCTGGGCACGGTCACGCTGGCCCGCGGCGGGCATGTCATCCACTGCCTGACCGTCATCGGACAGATCGAAGGTCATTCGGAAGCACCGCAGGGCCAGAAGACCACGAAGTACGAGCATGTCATCCCGCAGCTGGTGGCCGCACAGGAGGATCCCCGCATCGAGGGCCTGCTGGTGCTGCTGAACACGGTGGGCGGGGATGTGGAAGCGGGCCTTGCGCTGGCAGAGCTGATCGCCAGTGTATCCAAGCCCAGCGCAACGCTGGTGCTGGGCGGCGGGCACTCCATCGGCATCCCGCTTGCCGTCAGCGCCCGGCGCAGCTTCATCGTGCCCACAGCCACCATGACCGTGCACCCGGTGCGGCATTCCGGCGTTATTCTGGGGGTGCCGCAGACCATGCGCAGCTTTGAACAGATGCAGCAGCGCATCACCGGCTTCGTAGCAGCCCACAGCGGTATGACCGAAAAACGCTACACCGACCTGATGCTCCACACCGGCGAGCTGGTGATGGACATGGGCACCGTGCTGGATGGACGCCGGGCCGTGAAGGAAAAGCTCATCGACGAGCTGGGCGGGCTTTCGGATGCGCTGGCGTGGCTGTATAAAGAAATTGAACGGGGGTGAAGCATATTGTGGGATTGAACCCTCTCAGGCTCACTGCGTTCGCCGCAAGGCGTGGCTGAGAGGGTTTGTTCTCCATCAGCGACTGCCGCACAGATACAAAGCCTGACGGAGCGCGTTCCATTTTCCTCAACAAAAACAACATTTTGGTTTGCCATTTTCTTCCCTGCGTGGTACAATAATAAAATCAAATAGTGTGTCTACTACAAATGTGGGGAACAGAGAAACATGGCGACAAGAAAACGTAAAACGACAACACGGCGCACATCATCGCGCAAAAAGCGCGCCGAACAGCGGCTCCCGGCAGGGCTTGGCACCCTGTTCGCGGGCCTTTTGCTGGTGGTGCTAGCCTTTGTGGAGGGAGATTCGGCATGGAAGGCCCTGCACGATGTGCTGTTCGGACTTTTTGGCTGCGGCAGCTTTGTGCTGGGCGCAGCCGTGTGCTGCCTTGCTGTGCAGTATACCCGAGGCGAAGACCTTCTGCCCCCGATCTTCAAGCTGATTTTGGGGCTGGTGTTTGCCTGCGGGACCGTGATCGTTTTTTCGGATATCCAGCCGCAGGGGCTGTCTGCGTTCCAGATGACTGCCGCCTGCTATGCCAACGGCGTGAATGCATGGCTGGGCGGCGGCGCGCTGGGCGCACTGCTGGGCGGCAATCTGCTGCTGCTCTGCGGCAGACCGGCGGCAAACCTGATCATGGCGGTGCTGGCGCTCTGCGTCAGTCTGTACATTTTTGACCTGACCCCGGCAGAGGTCTGGCAGTGGCTGTGCGCCGCATTCGGCGGGGTGCACGCAAAGGGCGCAGCCCTTGCCCGGCAGAGCGCAGCCCGCCGCGCGGAACGTGCGGCCGCCCGGGCGGCAGAGGCCGAGGAGGACGAGGAGGAAACCGAAGACGAATATGAGGAAGAGGAGCCGGAGGACGAACCGGCCGGCCCTGCGTTCCATATCGGTGTGCCGGACTGGCTGAACGGCATCCGGCATTGGGGCCACAAGGTGACCGAAGAAATGGAAGCGGAGGAGCCGGAGGCAGCCCCGCAGCCGGAGCCGCCCGCAGACACTTCCGGCCAGCCGCTTGCCCAGCCGGAGCCTGCCGCCCCGGCCATCACGCCGGTGCAGGTACGGGTATCCCGGCCCCGGGCTTCCTTTGACGTAGACCTTGGCCCCGACCACACTGAGGTAAAGGAGGGCGGCAGCGAGCCCATCGAGCCGCTCATCGTGGGCCCGGGCGGCACCTTTGGGCAGAACCCGCTGCGCCCGGCCCCCGGACCTGCCCCGCAGCCCATCGTGGCAGATGCGGTGGAAACGGATGCATCCGACTTCTTTGCAAAGGCCGCAGAGCCGGTGCAGCCCGCGGCAGAAAGCTTTGATACACCGGTGATGCCCACCGTCCCGCCGGAAGCTCCGGCAGCGGCCATCACGCCGGAAATGCCTGCGGCACCCATCCAGCCCGCTGTGCCGTCGGCACCCGCCCGTGTCAGTGCAGAAAACGCGGCGGCCATGCGCAGCGCACCGGATGAGGACGGCTGGATCAGCATTACCGCTGAACCGGTGGAGGAAAAGGACATCAGCACGCTGGTGGCAGCGGCAATGGAAAAGCCCGCCGCCTCCGAGCAGGCCGCGGCAGCGGCCCCTGTGGACGAGACCGAACCGGTGGATACCTATCAGTATCAGTATCCGCCCATCGAGCTGTTTGAAAAGTCGCAGGACGAGACCGACCCCGGTGCGCAGGAAGAGCTGAAAGCCAATGCCCAGAAGCTGGTGGACACGCTGGAAAGCTTTGGCGTGCGCACCCGTGTGCTGGACATCTCCCGGGGGCCCTCCGTCACCCGGTACGAGGTGCAGCCCATGGCGGGCGTCAAGATCAGCCGCATCACCTCACTGGCGGACGATATCGCACTGAACCTTGCGGTGGCAGATGTGCGCATGGAAGCGCCCATCCCCGGCAAGCCCGCCGTCGGCATCGAGGTACCTAACCACAAAAAGACCCCGGTGTATATCCGCAGCGTGTTCGAGAGCCAGAGCTTTCTGCGCATGACCTCACCGTTGGGCATTGCGCTGGGCAAGGACATTGCCGGTGTGGCACAGGTGGCGGACCTGTGCAAGATGCCCCATCTGCTGATCGCGGGCAGCACTGGCAGCGGTAAATCGGTGTGTGTGAACAGCATCATCATGAGCCTGCTGTTCCGCTCCAGCCCGGAGGACGTGAAGCTGCTGCTGATCGACCCCAAGGTGGTGGAGCTGGCCGAGTACAACGGCATTCCCCATCTGTTGATGCCGGTGGTCACCGAGCCGAAAAAGGCCGCCGGTGCGCTGGGCAGCGCCGTGCAGGAGATGGAGCGCCGCTACCGCCTGTTTGCGGAGAACAATGTGCGTGACATCAAGTCCTTCAACAAGCTGGCCGCAGAACGGCCGGAGCTGGAAAAGATGCCCTACATCGCCATTATCATCGACGAGCTGGCTGACCTGATGATGGTGGTGGGCAAGGATGTGGAGGACTCCATCTGCCGCATTGCCCAGAAGGCCCGCGCGGCCGGCATGCACCTGATCGTGGCCACCCAGCGCCCCAGCGTGGACGTCATCACCGGCCTGATCAAGGCCAACATCCCCAGCCGCATCGCATTTGCGGTGTCCAGTCAGGTGGACAGCCGCACCATTCTGGACGGCTCCGGTGCCGAAAAACTGCTGGGCATGGGCGATATGCTGTTCATGCCGGTGGGCGCGCCCAAGCCTACCCGTATTCAGGGCACCTTTGTGCGGGATGAGGAGATCAGCCGTGTGCTGGACTTCATCAAGCAGAGCGGCACCGTGCAGTACGACGAAGCCATGATCGAGGCCATGGAAAAGCACGCCATTCAGGACGGCAAAAAGGGCAGCAGCGGTGCGGATGCGGACGAAGAGCCGGACAGCGACCCCATGTTCAAGCAGGCCGTGGAGGTGGTCATCGATGCCGGTCAGGCCTCCACCAGCCTGCTGCAGCGCCGCTGCAAGCTGGGCTACGCCCGCGCGGCCCGCATCATGGACGAAATGGAGCAGAAAGGCGTCATTGGCCCCTACGAGGGTGCCAAGCCCCGTGCAGTACTCATCAGCCGCCAGCAGTGGCTGGAGATGCAGATGAACCAGCCGGAGGAATGAAAAACAAAAGAGCGCTCGCCCTCTCAGGCCGCTTCGCGTCCAGCTCTCCCAAAGGGAGAGCCTCTGGCGAAACCGGAAACTTTGCATGGACTGCCAAGGCCTCTCCCTTTGGGAGAGGTGGCAATGCGCAAGCATTGACGGAGAGGGCGAGGATGCTGCCCGTGTTCAACCAAGAATGAGGATATTAGCAAATGGACAACTCTTCCCCTAAGATCTACACCGAATTTCTTCCCATCAGCCGGGCCGATATGGAGGCCCGCGGGTGGGAGCAGCTGGACTTTGTGGTGGTGGGCGGCGACGCCTATGTAGACCACCCCAGCTTTGGCACCGCCATCATCAGCCGCCTGCTGGAAGCCGAGGGCTATAAGATCGGCGTGCTGGCCCAGCCCCGCTACACCGACTGCGAGGACTTCAAGCGGTTCGGCAAGCCCAAGTATGGCTTTTTCATCGGCGGCGGCAACGTGGACAGCATGGTCAGCCACTATTCCGTGGCAAAGATCCCCCGCGCCGAGGACGAATACTCCCCCGGCGGCAAGGGCGGCGCCCGGCCAGACCGCAGCGCCACCGTGTACACCCGCCTTGCCAAGCAGGCCTATCCCGACCTGCCGGTGATCCTGGGCGGTCTGGAAGCGTCCCTGCGCCGCTTTGCCCACTACGATTACTGGCTGGACACCGTGCTGCCCAGCATTGCCGAGGATTCCGGCGCAGACCTCATCAGCTTTGGCATGGGCGAACACCAGACCGTGGAGATTGCCCGCCGCCTTGCCGCCGGGGAGCCGGTGGAGAGCATCACGGACGTGGACGGCACCTGTTACATGACCGACTTTGACCATCTGCCCGAACGCTACGTGGAGTGCGCAGGCTTTAAAAAGGTGGCGTCGGATAAGACGGCGTATGCCAAGGCCTGCCGAATCCAGATGGACAATCAGGACGTGGTCAGCGGCCAGATCATCGTGCAGAAGCAGAGCGAGAAGTATCTGGTGCAGAACATCCCCGCAAAGCCGCTGGTGCGCGGGGAGCTGGACAAGGTCTATGCCCTGCCCTACACCCGCCGGTATCACCCCATCTACGAGAGCATGGGCGGCGTGCCCGCCATCCGGGAGGTGCAGTTCTCCATCATCCAGAACCGCGGCTGCTTTGGCGGCTGCAACTTCTGCGCCATCCAGCTGCATCAGGGCCGCCGTGTCACCAGCCGCAGCGCGGACAGCATCGTGGCGGAAGCCGAGCGCATGACCCACGAGCCGGATTTCAAGGGCTACATCCACGATGTGGGCGGCCCCACCGCAAACTTCCGCTTCCCCTCCTGCCGCGAGCAGATGCTGCGGGGCATGTGCACCGGCGGCAAGCATTGTCTTGCCCCCACCACCTGCTCCCACATCATCGTGGACCACAGCGACTACCTGAAGATCCTGCGCCGGGTGCGGGAGCTGCCGGGCGTGAAAAAGGTGTTCATCCGCAGCGGCATCCGGTTCGACTACCTGATGGCAGACCCGGACGACACCTTCTTCAAGGAACTGGTAGAGTACCATGTGTCCGGCCAGCTGAAGGTGGCTCCGGAGCACTGTGCGCCCAATACGCTGGCCTACATGGGCAAGCCGCCCATCGAGACCTTCAACAAGTTCAAGGATAAGTTCTATGAGCTCAGCAAAAAGGCCGGCAAAAAGCAGTATCTTGTTCCCTACCTGATGTCCAGCCACCCGGGCAGCACCCTCAAGGATGCGGTCTATCTGGCGGAATATCTCTACAAAAACCACATGCGCCCGGAACAGGTGCAGGACTTTTACCCCACCCCCGGCACCGTGAGCACCTGCATGTTCTACACCGGCCTTGACCCCTACACCCTGAAGCCGGTGTTCGTGGAAAAGACCCCTGAGGGCAAGGCACTGCAGCGGGCGCTGCTGCAGTACTACGAGCCGCGCAACGCCGAGAAGGTGGTCAAGGCGCTGAAGATGACCCACCGGGAAGATCTGATTCCTCTGCTGGTGCCTGCCGCAGGCCGCCGCGCCGTGCAGCGCTCTGCCCGCCGGGCCGAAGCTGCCGATGTGACCATCCACAATGACGGCACCTATACGGTGCGCCCGAACCAGAAGGGCCATAACGGCAAGCCTGCCCGCGGCCAGAGCCGCGGCGCTGCACCGGCAGGCCGTGCGCCCAGCCCCGGCGCACGCTTTGCGCCCCATTCGGCACCCGCGCACAAGCCCAAAAACGATCAACAGAAAGAGAACGCAACGTGGAAAACTGGAAAGAAGAAAAAGTGACCCCGCATAAAAAAAGCCTGTGGCAGCGCCTTGCTGCGCTGGCCGCTGCCGCCGCGCTGGTACTGAGCCTTGCAGGCTGCAGCGGGCTGCCGTCCGTTCCGGGCGGAAGCGCCGATGTGGTGCCGAACCCATCCTCCGCCGCTGCAGCGGTGGACACAGTGGACGCACCGCTGGAGGTGCATTTTATCGATGTCGGTCAGGCGCTGAGCGTGCTGGTGGAATGTGACGGACAGTTCATGCTCTACGACGGCGGCAATGTGGACGACGGCAGTCTGGTGGTGTCCTACCTGCAGAGTCAGGGGGTGGAGCAGCTGGAATATGTGTTCTGCTCCCATGCCCATGAAGATCATGTGGGCGGTCTGGCTGCGGCGCTGGCCTACTTCCCGGCGTACCATGTGTACAGCCCGGTGACCGATGCCTCCACCAAGTGCTTTCAGGATTTTGTCAAGTACACCCAACAGCAGGGCCTGCAGGTAGAGGTGCCTGCCGTGGGCACCATGTGGCCGCTGGGCGGCGCTACCGTGACCTTGCTGGGCCCGGTGGCGCAGTACAGCGACACCAACGATACCTCCCTCGTGCTGCGCATCGACTACGGCTCCACCAGTTTCCTGCTGACCGGCGACATGGAAAAGACTGCGGAGACCGACCTTGTGAACAGCGGTGCCAACCTCAGGGCCGATGTCCTTCAGGTGGGCCACCACGGTTCCAGCACCTCCACCAGCTACCTCTTCCTGAATGCGGTGCTGCCGGAAATGGGCGTCATCTCCTGCGGTGTGAACAACAAGTACGGCCACCCCCACGAGGAGACCCTGAGCATCCTGCGGGACGCCGGGGTGGATGTCTACCGCACCGACCTGCAGGGTACTATCACCATTGGTTCCGACGGCCAGAACTACACCGTGGGCACCGAGCACTTTGCGGCAGATTCCGCGCTGAATCCCACCGACCCGGCGGCGTCCAGCACAGCCCAGCAGAGCTACATCGGCAATGTGAACAGCAAAAAGTTCCATCTGCCCAGCTGCCCGAACCTGCCGGCAGAGAAGAATCAGGTCCTGTTCTCCAGCTACGAGGAAGCCGTGGAAGCAGGCTATACGCCCTGCTCCAGCTGCATCAAATAAACTCGTCAGCTCTGACGAGACAAAGAAAAACCCACGGAACGACGAATTTTGCAACGTCAGACCGTGGGTTTTTATTCATATCGAGCAGAGCTTGACAAATCCGAACTATTTCCCTCTACTTCAGCGGCAGTCAAGGCATCCTCAAAGCGGACGGTTTGAGAGCCATCTTTGTAATTGAATGTAATCAGCATCCGGTCATCATACAGGAAAATGGCGTTCACAAAAATCTCAATCAGTGCTTTGCGCTGTTTTTGCTGCGATATATCGAATTTTCTGAATTTCATCAGCCAGAACCGGATAAAATCGGCATTGAAGGATGGCTTTCGCAGTTTTTCATCAGCGATTTTTGCAGTCAGGTCATCCTTTTGCGATTCTAGTGCATCTAGCCGCTCCTTGGTCGTCCGGGTGAACAAGCCTTCCTCGATCGCTTTCATCAGGTTGTCCAGTTTCCTGTCCACCTCTCGGAGCTGCTTTTCCAACAGCGGAATCGTAGTGTTCTCCTGATTCTGGAAATCCATGACCAGCTGAACAATCTGTTCAATCACAGCATCATCCTGAATCAGCTTCATCGTTTCTTGGACAACCAAACTTTCGAGCCAGTCTTTCTGTACGGTTTTCTTATTGCAGCCTTTGCGCCGTTTGGCAGTAGCACATTTATAGTAATAGTAGGTTCGTCCGGTGGCACTTGTTCCGCTTTCGCCAAACATCAATGCTCCACACTTGCCACAGAACAGCTTGGTAGTCAGCAAGTATTCCTCATCTGCCTTTCCGCGAGCCGGTGCGCGCTTGTTTTTCTCCAAACGCTTTTGAACACGGTCAAACAGGTCTTTCGGGACGATGGCAGGAATTGCATCTGGCACAACGGTATCCCGGAAAGAAAGCTCTCCAATGTAACGGCGATTCTTCAACATGGTGTTCATGCTGCTGCACGTCAGTTTTCCACCCAGCATATTACGAACGCCTTTTTCGTTGAGATAGTTCAGAATCTCAACGATTTTTTCACCATTGTCGTACCGCTGAAAAGCCTCTAATACAAATGGAGCAACAAGCGGGTCGATGCGATAGAACTTTTCTTCGTCGATTTTATATCCAATCGTTCCGGTGCCGCCTGTGCATTTCCCTTTCAGGGCGTTTTCGGTCTGACCTCGAATGACCTTTTCTGAAAGTTCAGCCGAATAGTATTCTGCCATGCCCTCCAGCAACGTTTCCACCAGAATGCCCTGCGAACCTTCAGCAATTGGTTCCATGACCGAGATCAAGTGTACATTATTCTTTTTCAGAATCATCTTGTAGTTTGCACTGTCAAAACGATTCCGGGCAAAGCGGTCGAACTTCCAAACCAGAACGATCTCAAACAGCTTTTTGTTGCTGTCCCTGATCATCTGTTGAAAATCCGGTCGATTATCTGTTTTGGCAGAAAGTGCTCGGTCAATATAGTGCCTGACCACCGTGATGCCATTTCTTTCGGCATAGGCTGTGCATTCACGAATCTGCCCCTCGATGGATTCTTCGCGCTGGTTGTCGCTGGAATAACGAGCGTAGATCACAGCATTCATGGCAAGCACCTTCCTTTTATACATCATCAAACGGTGGAACGTTTATTTGTGGTGATAATTCGTATAATGTATATACCACAATCGCGGAAATAATGCAAGTGGAATTTAGAACAGTCTACGGCATCCTTCTTCCATAGCATACAAGAAAGGCGATGGACTCGAGGCCCACCGCCTTTCTTGCGGTTATAAATAAGGAGAAGAAAGAGAATATCTTTTTCGGAAAAGCAATACTATAGAGCTGGAAAATTACTTAAGATCGGCCATTGCCGGATTTGGCACATCAAAGCGCATTACCTGACCGCTAATCTGTGCCGTTTCCCAAGTTGGGAGACCACGGCTGTTGGGGTTGCCAGTATGGGCAAAGTTTGTCAGATACTGAACCATTGTATTAGATAAGGTATAGTCCTCTTCTGTGAAAGGACGCCAACAGTTATTAAGCGTTCCAAACCAGTACCACAAATCGGAGCTATGCCATGCACCGCGGTCATCACCGGGTAACTGGCGTGCAAAGTCCCAAGCGTAACTATCTTTGGATTGCTTCTTACACCAGCGAAGACCATCTGCGCTCAGCCCCGGCACTTGATCTTCGGTAGTTCCACCTGCAAGATACGGAATGGAGAGGGTAAAGCCGTCATGAGAGAAAGATGCATTATCCCAGACCGGGCCGAGATTATTCATAACACCCATGTAGCCATACCGTGCAAACTGCATTCCAAATGCGGCTAACAAATCCGCAGCAGGAAGTGCGCGTAATTCTTCCAAAGTGCTTGCACCACTGTTTGCCATCCAGCCCTTCCAGAAATCATACCGTTCTTCCATTGTCCCCTGATTATTAAATAGGGCGGACTCATCACCTGCACCACTGGACATCACAGCTTTAGAAATGAGATTCTCCGTATCATGTGTACTGCACAGCAGTTGAACACTGCAAGCACCGGCACTTTGACCCATCAATGTGACGTTATTGGGATTGCCACCAAAGGCTTCGATATTATCATGAACCCACTGAAGTGCGCACAGCTGATCATACAGGGCATAATTTCCTGAATGTCCAGCTTCAGCTGTCAGTTCAGGCAGACATGCAAAGCCAAAGCAACTCAAACGGTAGTTAAGAGTAACTGCAATTACTCCCTTTTGTGGCCAGACCGGTTCATCAAATTCCTTCTCCCAGCCGGAGCCGCCCATCCATGCACCGCCATGAATATAAACAATAACGGGTGCATTTTTTGCATTGTCAGGTGCCCAAATATTTAAATACTGGCAATCCTCACTGTAGGTGTAGTTCAATCCTTCGCGGAACTCATGGTAGTAAAATGGGTTGCGCCCATTTTTTTCTTCCGGTGCGATGGCGTTATCCTGCATAGCAAGCGGGCCAAAATTAGTGGCGTCATACACACCTTCCCAACTTGTGATCTGGTGCGGATATTCCCATCGTCCGGCTTCTGCATAGCGAATACCTTTATAGGCAGTGACACCTGCCATTGAAGATGCCACACCCTGAACATCACCGCAGGGAGTGCGGCAAAGGTGTTCGCCAATCAGATTGCGATTTTTGAATAGAGACAGGCCCTTAAGGATTCCGCAGCCTTCCAACATCTGACTTGCAGCAACAACACCTACAGCATTAAGGAATTGACGTCTGGAAATCTTTTTGCTCATGTGAAAATTTCCTCCTTCTTATAATGAATGCATGGTTTATGCGCTTTTCTTCTTTTGACGAGTAGTGCGCACCAGCATAAGAGCAGAGCCAACTGCCAGTACACCAAAAACGACATCCAGAACGATGATGGTGGTCTGCCACCATGCACGAACCTCAACGATTTGGACATTCTCGCTGACGCCGTTCATAGCGTTGGAGTTTGCGACCGTGTAGAGGATGCGCTTGGATGCTTCGCGCATTGCAGAAGTCAGAACAGCATTATCCTTGTTGTTCTTGAGCTTTTCTGTCCACTTGGAAGCATCATTGCAGTCCCAGCTGTCGCCGCCAGCCAGAACACCCTGAATGACATCCATGTAGTTGTTGGAGTTGGAGAAGTCGGTCAGTGCAAAACCAGACATATTCCATTCGCCGCGCATGATGTTCGTCAGGAGGTTATAGTCGCCGCCAGCCCAGACCGTGCCCAGACGGTTGAAGGAGGTCATCACGCAGTGTGCATCTGCCTCGGTGATGGGATATTCAAATGCTTGCAGATAGATTTCGCGGGCGGCCTGTTCGTTGCTCCACACGCTGATACCATCGCGTCCAGCTTCCTGATCGTTCAGGGCAAAGTGCTTCAGATAGACATAAACACCCTTGGACTGGATACCAGCAGTTTCAGCAGCGCAGATTTTGCCACTGATGAAGGGGTCTTCGGAATAATACTCGAAGTTGCGTCCGGAATACGGAGTGCGGTGGATGTTCACGCCGGGGCCGTAAATGCCGGAGTAGCTCTTGCCACTGACCATCATGCAGTCGTTGCCCATGCTGCGGCCAACGGCCTCAGCAATCTCGCGGTCGAAGGTAGCTGCCAGCAGGTCGGCAGAAGTGTAGCTGGTCGAGGAACTGCCACCGGTCAGAGTGGCGGTGATACCCTGCGGGCCATTTTCATCCTTGGTTGCGGGCTTGCCAACGCTGGATACCAGTGCAGTGCCATGATAACCCTGACCGATGAGCTTTGCCATTTCGCTGTACGTCATCTGGTCCAGCAGGTCATCCCAAGTGTATTCCTGATCCTTGACAGTAATGGAACCATCCAGAGGTACACCGATGAACTGTGCCAGAGTCAGAGTTCCTTCCTTACCGAGAGTCGGCATCTCTGCGCTGCCCGCGATGGTATCCTGAACCTTCATGCCGTCAACGATGGCGGTATTTGCAGCAATCTGGACAGCAGCCTGATAGCTGTCTGCCGTCAGAACGGCTTTCGGCATAGTGCCTTTCCAATCGCTGCGGGAGAGATAGACGATATCGTTGGAAGCGTCATCGTCAAATTTGTTGAGGTCAGAATGGTCCAGCTGGTTGGTGATGGCAGTACCGGTGGAAGCCGTTGCATAAGTAGTAGTGTCCAGAGAAGTCTGCTGATACTGGACAGCCAGAGCAGCATTGCCTTCGCCGACCATCTTAGACAGGTCAACTGCGCCATTTGCAGTGTCTTCCAGTTCAGCTTTTGCAGCCAGAACATTGTTCAGAGCCTCATGAGAGCCATTGCCGGTTGCAAAGTAGTAGTTCCCGGCATCAACAATGTAGGTCTTTGCGCCGTTTGCATCGTAAGCACGCATTTCACTTTTGGGAACGGTAACATCGATGGTAACGGTCTGACCTGCCGGAATGGTAACTTTTTCAAAACCGACCAGTTCAACAGCAGCTTTTTCAACGCCATTTTCGCGGTCATAGTCCGTATAGGGAGACTGCATATAGATCTGGACAGCCTCGCGCCCATCGACGGAACCAGCATTGGTAACATTGACGGTAAACACGAGATTATCGCCGGATTCCTTCATGGTCAGGCTGTCATAAACAAAGTTAGTATAGGACAGACCATAGCCGAAGGGATATGCCACGGTGGAAGCATAGTCGTAATCGCCAACATTGGCATTGCCGAGGACTTTGTCCTCATAACGCGTCTCATAATAGCGGTATCCGACGTAGATACCTTCCTGATAGGCAACATAATATTCGTTGTTGGTTCCCTTGAAAGCAAGTCCGGCCTCTGATGCATTGGTGTAAGAGGTCGTGCCAGCATTCTGAATAGCGGGGCTGGTCAGGTTATCGTAGCAGTAGGTGTCAACCAGTTTGCCACTGGGATTGATAGAACCGTTCAGCAGGTCGCCGATTGCCTTGATGCCGGTTTGACCGACTTCACCGACCCACATACAGGCATCCACGCCGTAGTCCACACCGCAGATGGACGGCTCCAGAAAATCCAGTTCGACCGGGTTGGAACCATTGAGCAGGACGATGATCTTCTTGAGCTGACCGGCTTTCTTCATTTCGGCCAGCTTTGCCAGAAGGTCGCGCTCTTCCTTGCTCAAAGAGAGCATATTGCCATCACCATCGCTGATTCCGTACCAAGGAATGTCGGTACCCTCGCCGCAGACACGAGAAATGACCATAATGGCGGCATCACCGTAGTCAGCGATGGAGTTCCATTCAGCATCCGAGTAAGCAGACGTCGGAACTTCGTTGATGGCAAAGTTTGCGTAATTGAAGATGTAGTTGTTCAGACTGCCGGAATCCTGTTTGCGGCCATAGTCTTTGCCTGCACCGGTGGAGTAAAAGTTCCACATGGTCGGGTTGACCGAGAAACCGTCCTCTTCCAATGCGTCCTTCAGTGTCATAGCAGCCGAGGTGTCCATGCCGCCAGAACCAGAACCGCCATAGACGAAATTCACGCTGTTTTGGCTGACGAGAGTCACTTTGCTGCCCTGTGCCAGCGGCAGAGCATTCTCGCGATTCAGCATCAGGACAGCACCGTTTGCTTCTACGCTTTCGCAGATGGCTTCCGCAGAATCCTGCTGTTCTTGACTGTTAGTGAAATCGGCTTCAAAATGAATCTCACCTTCATCACCGACAGTCTTGCCCGATTCTACACCCAGAACCATATTGATGATGGAGGCGTAGTTGTTTGCAATCGGGCCGCCAATCATAGTGACAGCGAACAGAACGGTGAAAACGCCGGTACAGACGCTCCACAAAAGTTTCTTTCCGTTTTTAGGAGTCGAAGATTTCTTTTTCATGATACGCGCTCCTTTTCAGGCCAGCTGCGATCAGCCCAGATAGCTCACCAGTGCCAGCTCCGGAGCCTGCAGGATCTTGCTGGACAGGGTGGTATCCTCCGGAACGAGGGTGGAATCTTCGACTTCGATCGTCAGCTCCTCGCCGAACTGTGCCAGAAAATCCTCGGCCTTCTTGGAGTTGCCTTCCGGGTCATATGCCAGCGTCATGGCGTCGTTCCAGTTGTCCGTATCGATAATGATGGTACCTGCAATGGCAGAACGGCCAACACCCTTCTCGTGCTGCTCCATATAGATGCGGGTCGGAACAGACAGAGTATAAGCGGTCTGAGCAGTTTCGCCCTCGACCGGAGCGGAAGTGCAGATTCCGGTGTAGATGATAGTGCGCAGAGCCTTCAGACCGGGGTCGGTCGTGCCGAAGATATGCATCTGATAAGTCAGTTCGTAGGTGTCATCAGAGTTGATGACCAGAGAATAGACGTCGCTGGCATACCATGCGATGCTGTCCATATAGCGGGAAGTGCCGGTGGTGAACAGCTTGCTCATCTTGCCGGAACCGCCTTTGCTGGAGTTGGAACCGGAGCTGGAGCCGCCACAGGCGGTCAGAGCAGCGGCACCTGCCACAGCGGCACAAGCGGTAATGAACGAACGGCGATTGATTTTCTTCATTGTGATTTCCTCCTAAAAGTTCCTCGACGTATTCGAGGGTTTCTGTGTAACTAATATATTGGAAAAACAGAAATTTCACAATCAAGATAGCGTAAACTGTCATTTTCACATCGAAATCTGCACAAAAAAGCAGCTGTCCGGCTAAAGACAGCTGCCAAAGGAAAGATTTTGATTTTATTCAAAAAGAATGATATCCAGATAAAAAATATCACCGGACTGCTTGGCGATGAGAGAACCTCCGTATTTCTCGGCGACACGTTCCATGCTGCGCATCCCAAAGCCGTGATAATCCGGGTCACGCTGGCTCTGGGGCAGACCATCCTGGAATTCGACTGTTCCGATGCAGGGATTTTCAGCATGGATTGTTACAATGTTGTCTTCCCGGCGGGCGGTCAGAGTGATGAATCGTTCCTGCTCCGGCGGGAGCTGACTGACGGCTTCTACAGCGTTGTTCAGGATATTGTTGAACAGACTGTATAGGTCGAGCTCCTCCACGAAGCTCAGGTCTGCACCGCCGACATAGCAGGTCAGCTGGATATCCCGCTGGACGCACAATGTCCTTTTGTCAGATAATATCACATCCAGAATCTCATTGCCGGTATGGGAGATGGCTTCGTATCCGTCAAGCTCTTTTTCCAGCTTTTGCATCTGCGCAGCAGGAACCTTCCCATGAAATCCCTGCAAAAGCTGTTTTAAGTCGTGATATTTTTCATTGACGAGCTGCGTCTTCTCCTTGCTGGTCTCGAACTGGACATATTGCTCATGCAACAGTTCCTTCATGGTATCGACATTCTGGCGCATCTGCCGCTGCTCCATGACACCGAATTGCAGTAGAAGCAGAAAGATATCGCAGAGCATTTGATAGATGCTCTCAGATAAGATGGCAATTTCATTGCGCTGGCGATTATCCTGAGTAATGCGCGCCATGCCAATGCAGAGCAACAAAACAAAGAAGGAGAAGATAGCCTTGAATTTGTCGTCTAGCAAATCACGCCGTTGCAGATAGGGGTGTAGTAAAAATGCAAGCAAGAGAAAGCCGCCACCGTAGCACAGCAAATCGAGGAATAGAATACCAAAAGGATGATTTGCAAGTGCCAGAATCGTGGGAATGGTTTTTAGCACGGATTTCAGACTGCCGCAAAGGTCTTGAGCAATATATCCAGAAGAAGCAACTAGCAACACTGTCCAGATGGACTCCTCATAACAGCACTGAACGAACAGAATGACCCACAAATAGCATAGAATGTGGTATCCTGTACGGACGACAGTAGCAAGAAGAGTGTAATCGGTCTGATAAAAAAGTTGTGAAGAGCCAAGACAAAGCATCCCGGCCAGAAGAGAACAGCACACTCGCAACAGAAAATAACTCTTTCGTTTCAAAAGGCCACTGAATGCAGCCGTTCCCAGAATGGATTGTAAGAGCAGAAGGGGAAGACGAATATTCCGATACCATAGCGGCATTGTTATAGGCTCCCTCCTTTATATTGGGCAAGAGCGTTCAGAAACTCCTTGCGACGAGGGCGGCTGATGGACAGGGAACTGCCGCCGACAATGACCTGATCTCCGAGAATCTTCTGTACATATTTCAGATTTACCAGATAACTTGAACTGCATCGGACGAAATGGGCATCATGAAGAGCATCCTCAAATTTAGAAAGTGTTCCCCATTGACGAAACATTTCTTTTCCCACATGAATGAGGATGTCGTGGTTTGAAACTTCGATATAAGTAATGGAATCAGCAGATACCCGTCTGCCGCCATCCCGGGTTTTGAGGTCAAGTGTCACGTTGCTGGAACGGTAGGAGAGCATCCGCAGTGCGCGTTCCAGTTTGGCAGAAAAGGATGTATAGGCCAGTGGCTTTAAGATATAGTCGAACGCATTGACTGAGTAGCCTTCAATAGCATACTGCGTCAGGTTGGTCACAAAGATAATCATAACATTCTGGTCAGCTTCACGAATGCGGCGGGCAACTTCCATCCCGCTCATGTCTGGCACACGAATGTCGAGAAAAAGAAGGTCAACATCCCGTTTGTAGTGCTCCAACAGGTCGAATGCACTGTTGTACGCATCCAGAATGTACTCAAAATCAGCATGTTCGCTCTGGAATTTTTGCAGGTATGCTTTCATCCGCTCCATCTGTGCGGCTTCATCTTCCAGAACACAGATTTTCAGCATTTGCGATTCCTCCCTTCTGAAATAGGGTCAAGTGAATTATAACATAGAATGGACGTGTTTTTCAATTTATATGGAGCACTTGTGACAACATAGACTTGACTATAAGTCCTACTATCACCGCTTTACCGCAATAAATTTTGCAAAACCATATTGACGCATCCACGCTTCCATGATACCCTTTATTCCAAATCCTGCTGACAAAAGTGGTGGTTCTCACCGTGATAACCACCACTTTCAGCGGATAACTGCCCAGAAAGAACGTACCGCCCCGCAACACACCCGATCATTTTGCCGCCGTTTCACCCCGACAAAATCCTTCGCCTGTACTGCGTGGGCGGTATTTTTCTTTTCTGGAAACGCACCTTGAAAATTTCATGAGCCGTCCGAACGTGATACCGGCTTTCCAGCCAACGCCGCTGCAAAACAGGGGCAGGAACTTCGTTCGGGTCAACCGGCGATTCTATATACGAGCAGTGACCCTTTACTTATTTTTGCGTCTTAACAATTCGGAAACAATTACCAGAAAGCAGTTTTGAGCGGAGCGGTAGAGGGCAAGAACCGTCCCGTGGCCACAAATTTTCAATTCTTGAAAATGTTGTGCTCCACCGGGACTTCACTTCTTAAATGCGTCTGCATTTCCGAAGTGATCTTGTTGGGGCGTGCCTGCCCCAAACCCTGCTCATAGTTTGCGCTTTACAGCGCAAACCGAACGGCGTGTCGTGCTTACATAGCTTCACCGAGAAGCTAACAAGACGACAGGAGGTTCAATGAACAAAACGAATGTCAAAGCGAAACCCAGCACGACCCACCGCCACGATACGCCGAACAACAAAACGCACATCATCAAGTTCCGAGTGACGGAACGCGAAAAAATGGAACTCGAAAATACCGCAAAACTCCTTCATCTCTCCCTGTCCACTCTTATCCGTCGCGCACTGCACAATGCGAAGATAGAGCGCACTGTTGTCGTTGTAGGCGGCGGAGAAGAAACCCTGACTGCCGTTTCTACCCTGCTTGCCCAGTGCGGCAGGGTGGGCGGCAACCTGAACCAACTCGCACGACACTTCAATTCCGGCGGTGCAGACACCGAACAACTGCGGGCGAAAATTCTTGACGAACTTGCAGACCTGACTGCATTCCGGCTCAACGCCGAGAAAGTTCTGGGTGAACTGTATGGCAACGCTCAAGCATATCGCCTCTAAAAATTCGGACTACTCTGCCGCCGAAGCGTACCTGATCTACCAGCACGATGAGTTTACTGGAAAACAGCTTCTGGATGAACAGGGCAGACCTATGCTGCGGGAATCGTACATTCTGGATACTCTTGAGTGTGGCGATTTTTCGTTTGCAACTGCCTGTCTGTTGGCAAATCGAAAGTACAACAAGAACAACCACCCAGATGATATCAAAAGCCACCAGTATATCATCAGCTTCGACCCACGGGATGCAACGGAGAACGGACTGACCATGGAGAAAGCGCAAGCTCTCGGTTTGCAGTTCTGCAAAGACAACTTTCCCGGCCATCCTGCTATCGTCTGCACCCACCCGGATGGACACAACCATGCGGGGAACATCCATGTCCACATCGTGATCGGCAGCGTCCGGACACGGGAAGTGGAGCGCAAGTCCTATATGCAAAAGCCCCGCGACTGGTGCGAGGGCATGAAGCATTCCAGCACTGCCCAGACCATGCGACATCTGCGTGTCGAGGTCATGGAAATGTGCCAGAACGCAAAGCTGCGCCAGATCGACCTGCTCAACGGCTCAAAAGTTCGTGTGAACGAGAGCGAGTATTGGATGAAACGGCGCAGCCAACTGAAACTCGACCGCGAAAACGCCGCCCTGCTTGCTGTCGGACAGCAGCCCACACAAACGAAGTTTGAAACCGCAAAGGAAATTTTGCGGAAGCAGATTTCGGATGTTCTCAATGTTGCAACGAGCTTTGAAGATTTCTCGGACAGGCTCATGCAGCAGTACGGCATTACCGTCAAGGAAAGCCGTGGACGGCTCAGCTATCTGCCTGCCGGAAGAACAAAGTTTATCCGGGCGCACAGCATCGGTGACAAGTTCGAGAAAGAACTTGTGCTTGCCGCCTTGCAGGAAAATGTTGATTGTAAACGCACGATTCAGCCCAAGCCTGACCGCATCGGGAAACTAGTGGATATTCAGGCAAAGCTGAAGCAGGGCAAGGGCATCGGCTATGAGCGTTGGGCGAAAAAGCACAACCTCAAAGCCATGTCGCAGACTTTGATTCTCTTGCAGGAGAAAGGTCTACTGGATGAGGACGCACTCAACCAGCGCATTGAAGAACTGCAAACGCAGTACGACAGTGCAAAGGAAATCGTGCTTGACCTCGAAACCCGCATGGCAGAAAACAAGAAGCTGCGCATTCACGTTGCTGCCTACCAGCAGTACCGCCCGATTGCACAGAAACTGAAAACTGCCAAATCCCCCGCAGCCTTTGAAGAACAGCACCGTGCAGAGCTGACAGCGTACCGGGCGGCAGTGGCCTATCTCAAGGCAAATAACATCACCAAACTGCCGAGTCCGAACAAGCTGGAAGCGGCATACTGCGCGCTTGCGTCTGAAAAGGCGCAGTTCTATGAGCAGTACAAAGAAGCCAAGACCGAGCTGCTCAAGCTGAAAGATGCAAAACAGAATGTTGCTCTGTTCTTCCGGGAGGACGAACGGACGCAGCATCACGAGAGATAAGGAGTTGTGCGTATGATCAATCTGAAAATCGACCCGGAGTTCCAGAATCAGATCCCGCCGCTGACGGACGATGAGTACAAGCAGCTGGAAGAAAACATCCTCAAGGAAGGTAAGCTGCTTTCTCCTTTGATCGTTTGGAACAACACCCTTGTTGACGGCCACAATCGTTATGCGATTCTCCAGAAACACCCGGAGATTTATTTCTCCACAATGCCGCTCCGATTTGAGAACCGCGAAGAAGCCGTTGCGTGGATTTGCAGGAATCAGTTGGGACGGCGCAATCTCACGCCGGAGCAGAAGAAGTTCCTTATTGGAAAGCAGTACAGCATCGAGCATCGGAAGCCCGGTGGAAATGGCAACAACCAGTATACAGCAACCACGCAGGAAACGGTTCAGGAGGAATTGTGTCAAAATGACACAATTCCTCCCACTGCTACGGAAGCCAGCGTCCGTAAGCAGATTGCGGAGCAACACAATGTCAGTGAATCCTATGTTGCCCGCTCTGAAAAGTTCATGCGAGGTGTGGAAATCATGGATCAAATGATACCCGGTATGCAGGAGAAAATCCTGTCCGGGCAGTTCAAAGTCCGTGATGCCGATATGCACCGTCTTGCCAGAGCAGATTTTTCGAACCGCAAACAGATCGTGCACGAGATTCTACACCCGGAAGACCGACCCGCACCAGAACCGCGTAGCCGAGGCATCAATTATTCTGCACTGGAAGCCGCCGTTCGGCGTATTCAGGAAGATATTGATTTCCTGATGAAATATCTTCCTAAGCTGCCGGAGGATTCTTTTTACAAGCAACAAACGCTGAAAATTCTCCAGAAGCACAAAGCGTATATGGCACAATTTGAGGAACCTCTTACTGAAATCTATGATGAAACCGCATAACGACAGGCACCTGTAAGTCATCAACGAATCCACCAAAAGCAAGTGCAGGGCAGAAAACTTCCGCGCCCTTGCGCCTGATGTGAAATGGAATCCTGATTTTCCTGCCCGCCTTTGCCGCAGTGGGACGATCAGAGGAGTGTGCGTTTGAACAAGAAGAAAAAATCCACAAATCTTTCCCCTTATCCCGATGAAGCCATCGAACGTCTGGCACGGGCATTCTACCCGGCGATTCTTGCCTGCTGGAACAGCGAGGAAGGACAAAGGGAGTTTGCCGCGTGGCAGGCGGAACAGGCTCATATCTCTGGCAAAGAAAAACAGGAAGTTCCCGTTGGGGAACTCCCTGCCTTACTTATCGTGTGTGGATTTTTGCAGGGTGCGTCCTTCAGGGCGCACCCTGTTTTTGCGTTTAGTCCTCTAGTCCATGGCTTCCAGCCACGTTTCGCAGATATTCCTCCGGTTCGCCGCTCAAAATCAGTTCGGCATACGCCAGCGGGTCATTGTAGATAAGATAGTCCAGTTCAACCCTCTGCGCCATAGTGACATCCAGCGCATCCTCGACCCCGATGCAGTCGATGGAAATTTTGTATCCATCCCGGAGCAGCAGTTCCACGCAGCCGGTGTCCATGTTATAATGGCAAACTCTTGCATCGTACTTCATAATCGTGTCCTCCTGAAATCATGGTTTATATCGGTCAATCTATGATTTCGGATTTCATCTTCCGCCGGGAGCCTCTATTGAGCTTTCCGAAGAAAACAAATAATCCGAACCCATCTCCTATTGGAAATAAGTTCGGATTATTTTTGTCTGGTCGGAGTGGCGAGACTCGAACTCGCGGCCTCCTGCTCCCAAATATGCCCAAAATCGGATTGAATGGTTGCAAATCGTCTTATTTTATATTGAATCACCGTCATATTTATTCAAAGTGATTCTCTTTGGTTTTGCTTCATTTTGGATGAATAACGCACAAATAACGCACAAAACAGCAGTGCAATAAAGCGGACAGGGGCTATACAGTAGCCTTTGCCCGCTCTTTTTATGCCCGGCTTTTTTCGCGGATGTTGTCAAAAACAATTTCCATTGCGTCCGACGCTGCCGCGTCTGCTGTACGGATAAACCCCGCGTAAATATCCGTGGTGGTGGAGGTCTGAGCGTGGCCCAGACGGCCCGAAACTGTTGTAATGGGAACGTGGGCGGCTATCATCAGGCTTGCGTAGGTGTGCCGCAGGCTGTGGAAGTGTACCGCCGGGAGATCATGCGCCCGCAGGAAGTGCGGGAACCATGTTGTCAATCTTTCCAGATCAAAGGGTGTTCCGTCCCAGCTGGTAAACAACAGGTCATTTTGCACCGTCTTTCCGTTCTCCACCTGCACGGTACGCGCCCACATCGACCCAACGCGCAGCCGTTCCGCCTTTTGATAGAGCTGGTATTCTCGCAGCATATCCATACAATTTGCGCCCACCTTGAACGTGCGGTTTGACGCTTTGGTTTTTGGTGCGGTGAAGATAAGACCCTCATGCGGGATATATTCCACTGTGCGGTTTACGGAGATGGTGGAGGCATTGAAATCAATATCAGACCAGCGCAGGCCGCAAATCTCGCCCCGGCGCATCCCTGTGAACAAACCAAGCTGCACCATAGCGCTGTACTGTGGCGGAACATCATGCAGCGCAGCCAGCAGCCGCGCGGCATCGGCCTCTTCCAGATAGGACACTTCAACAGCTTCTCCCTTTGGCGGTTCCGCCCGCTTTACCGGGTTATCCTCCACAATGCCCCATTGCACAGCCTTTGTGAAGACGCTGGACAACATCCGGTGATAGTGCTGCACCGTGTTCCCGTTGAGTTTGCCGCCCTCTTTGGCCTGTTCGGTGAATGCTTTGGAGAAGATCACCCCGGCGGCGCGGGCTACCTTCTCAGCTGAGGCCCGGCTTACCGGCGTACCATTGCAAACACAGGTCATTGTACGCCCACCCACGCCCGCAGCCTTTGCGGTCTCCTGCCGCTTACCGCGTGGCAGCTCTTTGAGGAGGGCAGGCGTTGCCAGATATACAGAATCCCGCCGCGCTCCCGCCTCTTCCAGACTGGAATAAAAGGCCATCAGGTGCGAGGGTCTTATCTGGTTTACCCTCATGTGACCCAGCGCCGCAGAGATACGCGGCCTAAGATACCGATATTCTACCCCGGTTTTGGGCTTACACTTTTTGTCGATGTACTCCGAAAACCAGCGGTCTATCAGGTCATCCAGCTTCATATCTGCATCGAGAGCAAGACCGTTATGCACTTCCTGTTCAAACTCATCTGCCCGGCGGCGCACTTCCTTTTCCAGCTTGCGCCCGGTCAAGGTGGGCGGCGGGGTGAAGGTGCGGGACGTTGTGACCTGCTTGCCGTTCCGATCATACCCGGTAGACACCCGGAACAGGTAGGAGGTGGAGCCGTTTTTATTCTTTCGCTTCACAATCTGAGCCATTCTTTTGCGCCTCCTTCATCATTCGCTCAATCAGATAATCCGTATAGTGATGGACTTCAGCAAAAAGCAAATTTTGCTGATTTTCTGTTACCTGAATGCCGTAATCTTTTGCAGCGCTTGCAAGCATTCTATCAAGCAGCTTTTTGAGGAAAAGCGTTGTCATCACAGGCCCATCAGGGCGGAGTATTTCCCTCTGTTCAGCTTCTTCTTTTTCCGCCTCAGTCTTGAAGTCATCCTCACACAAAAGCCATTCCTTACGCACTCCGGCGGCATTTGCAACAAGACCGGCAAATTGGTCTGTGATGTTTCGCGTCCCGCGGATCATGGCAGATAAGTGAGTGGGCGTTACATTGCCGATATTATAAGCAAAATCTTTCTGTGTCTCACTTACTGACAGCACGGCTTGCCTGAGACGTTTGCCGCGTTTTTTGTTCAGTTCGGAAGAATCAACATTGTTCTGCATGATTAGTCACCACATTCTTATTATTTTGAAAAGAAAACTTTATATTGATAAATCAATCAAACAAAATTTTGAATGTTTACAAAATCAACATTCCATGACACAATAATAGCATAGCACAAAACAAAAATCAACAACAGGAGATGATAAAAATTGACTGAAGCAGAAAAGTTTGTGCCGATACGAAAACTAGCCGAGAGCGGTTTCTTGACTGAGTCGAGGTTGAGAAAGATGCACAAACAAGGAAAGCTCCCCGGCATCTGGTGCGGAAAGAAATTTTTGGTCAATGTTCCACTTCTGAATGAAGAACTTGACAGAGAAAGCAAGATGCAGTTAAGCGGAGGTGGATGCAATGAGTAATGCGGTGCAATATCCGACTATGGCAACAGTGAAGGACGCTGCCGCCCGGTTCGGCATCTCTGAATACTTCTTGCGGAATCTCTGCCGCGCTGGTAAGGTTCGCTTTGTCTGTGTTGGCAACCGCTGGTTGGTCAATATGGACAGCCTTGCTGCCTACTTCAACGAGGGCGACGACCCGGCGGAGCTGGAAAGCCGTCACGGGTAAAGCAGAATGGGACGTAAGAGCGAATGGAAGTTGCACCGCTGGCTCACCGCGTCGCAAGATCAAAAAGAGAAACGCTTTGTACAGGTTGGAAATACATTGTTGTTTGACCGCCGATTTACTGCTTTATCTGTTGGAGCCAGATATTTCTATATCCTTGCAGCGAATGAATCAGGCGGGCAGCGCTCTTTTCAGTTTCCGGCATCAAAGATGGAGGCACTAGGAATTTCAAAAAGAACCGGCTGGAACTACCTGAAAGAACTTGAAGCCGCCGGGTTTATCGAGTGCGTAAAGAACGGAAAATGCGCCCGGCAACCAAATGACTACCAGTTTTCTTTTCGATGGTTAGAGCCGCCGTAGATTTTCGGTAGGATATGGCAATATATAGTATATGTGTGCAAAATCTGCATAGTGTGTCTAAAATCGAAATAACGTAGCATCGTTATCACACTATGCAAAAATTGCACAGTGTACCCGGTGAAAGTGGCCTTGCACTATGCAAAATCTGCATACATAGAGGCCCTACACTATGCAAAATCTGCACAGCCAAAATAAAAAAGCCGCCCGGTGAACATCAGACACCGAGCGGCCAGACAGGAGGGAATACACAATGCGAATCTTTGATATTCTGCCCGTAGGGGAGGAAAACGCTATCCCCGGCGAGGAGATAGAACGCCGGTTAGGCATCACGAGGAGAGAGCGCCGGGCAATGGCCGCGCAGGAGCTGGAAAACGGCCTCTTTGTGCTGTACACCACCACGCGCCCCGGTGGGTACTTCCGCCCGGCGGAGGGAGAGAAGGGCCGTCAAGAGCTGGCCCGGTTCTATCACCGGGAACAGGCGCGAGGGCTTGCCAGCCTCAGAAAGCTGGCCGCAGTCGGTGCAGCACTAGCCCAGTGCGGCGATCAGACCACGCTTGACCCGCCGGGAGACGGAACACGATGAACCAGCGGCAGCGGGCTTTCTGTGAAGCCTACCTTCTCAGCGGCAACGCGACCGAGGCGGCAATAAAAGCCGGGTACAGCCCCAAAAGCGCCCGCAGCATCGGTCAGCGGTTGTTGACATTTGCTGACATTCGGGAATATCTGGCCGAGCGTAACGCTCAGATCATCGCCGAGAACACGGCCACCCTTGAGGAGATATACAGCTTTTGGACTGTCACAATGAGAGATCAGGCATCAAAACCGGCTGACCGTCTGAAAGCCTCCGAGCTGCTTTCAAAGGCGCTGATAGTAGAACGTACCCGGAAAGAAAACAGCGATCAGAGCGGTGCAGGGCATGAGTTTGACGGCTGGAGTGATGAGGAGTTGCGCGGCGCTGTTCACCTTATGGAAGACCTGAGCGATGAAGAATTTAACGCCATCATGGACGCGTATAACCGAAAAAAGAGGCGATAATCTGAAGAAAGCGGAATTGAATGCACTTGCTGTCCGTGCCAGAGACGGCAGCGAGGAAACGCTTTTGGACTTGTGGAACGCGGTGAAAGGCTTTGTCAAGAAAAAGGCCGTTTACTATGCGAAGAACCACACAGCCGGCATGACGACCGCCGAAGACCTTGTGCAAGCCGGCTTTTTCGCCGTCTATGACACCGTGCAGGCATTCGACGAGACGAAAGAAAAATCTTTCTTGACCCTGCTGAAATACTTCTTGCAAAAGCGCTTTGCCGAGGAAGCAGGGGTGCGCACCAGCCGCCGGGACGGCCTACAATATGCCGACAGCACCGCAGAGGCCCTATACTCGAACGAGGATAGTATTACCCTTGAGGACACGTTAGAGGACGCAGGCGCAGCCGCAGAGCTGGAAAGCGTGGAGTACAGAGACCTTGTTCTTTACGCCCGGCGGGTCATTCTGGCCGCGTTGGACGGCTTACCCGACGGCTACCGCATCCTGATGAATGAGCACTATTTCCACGGCATCCCTCTGGTTGCTGCTGCCGCACTTGCTGGCTACAGCAGCCGGGCATCTGCCAGCGAAGCCCACCGGCGGGCATTGCGGCATCTGAGGACATACAGCAAGTACAAGGGCGAGTTGCGGGCCTGCCTTGACGCTTTCGAGGAAGTGACCCCATATCTGAGCGCCGCCGGGAACACCGGCGCAGGCTCCTACATCCGCACCGGCATCAGCTCCACCGAAGGCGCAGCCATCGCGAGAATCTGAAACGCTCAGTTTTGAGCGCATCCAAAAGTGGATTGACGAGCGCAATCTTACGCCCGTTAGACTGCTCAGGGTTGAGCCGTCCGACTGCACAAAACTGTGCCGTCACAGAAAAAGGGCAAATAAAAAAACCAGCTGGCACGGAGAGCGGCCAGCTGGTTCTTTCCCGGACATTTGAATGACGCGTTGTGAAAGTTTCCTTTCCAACACGAGAATATCACAACATCGAAAAAAATTCAAGCACATTTTTTCAGCGTCCGCAGACAGTCCGCGTGACCGTCCGGCGGACAGCCCAACAAAATAGCTTCAAATGATGTAATTCGGCATCATTGAAAATACAATTCAACAACAAAGGAGAGAAAAAAATGAACGTATTCACCGAAATCAGCACCCGCGAACTGGAAAACACCCTCAAGGGCAAGGCCGTCCGCTACATCGTCAACGATGCAGGGGAAGGGCTGTGCCTGTTCTTTGAGGGCTGGACGGACAACACCGGCTCAAACCACGGTGACGCTATCCACATCAGCCCGGTCATTGATGCAGCTGGCAAGCCGCAGCTTGTTGTGCAGTATGTCCCGGAAGAGGAACAGCCCGAAGACAGCGACACCAGCAACAACGGCGTTGTGGGTGAGTAACCTACTCGCCGCATGACCCACGAAGCCCCCACGACCTCAGAAACAGAGGCGTGAGGGCTTTTCTTTATGTCTGCATCAACTTTCCCGCCGGGCAGTGCATCGCCCGTTCTAGGCGCTTGCCAGACGTTGCGAGAGTATGCACAGGCAAAACGAAAAGGAGGCCGCAGCGTTACGACCTCCATACTGTAACCGCCCGGCGGGTCATTCGTCTTCCCATTCATCGACCCGCCGACCATGCGCCCACGCCTCGCGGGCTTGATTTAAGCTCATGTGGTTGGCACAGTCTTCTTCATCCGGGTTTTCGAGCTGGCAAAGATCATCCTCCCAGTTGCACACCGGGCAAATATCAAAATCCCCGGCATATTCAAACGTGTACTTGCCGCAGACCGGACACAGATAGCTTTCTCCAACTTTTACGCTTCTCATACAATGCCGCCTCCCTGCCGGTGGGGTGCGTCTGGCTCACCCCATAGTGATAGCAAAAGGCCGCTGCATCTCTGCAACGGCCTCTTTCTGTTCGAGAATCAGGCGGGGTGACGTTTCCCGCATCTCCTAACAATGAGCGGCAGCTGCCTGTTCTGCCCTCTGATTCACTTATAGGCTATTATAGCAGATTTCAAACAGAATTACAGCCCTTTGATACTTTCCAGTAACGCGGCCCGCCGGGCCTCTGTCTCGTCGTCCTCTTTCGTGTTGGTGTTCCGCATCTCGTGGGAAGCGTCTGCAATCTGAGCCGCCGCTGCTGCTTTCAGAACGTCCATTGCACCGCGCATCTCGTTTGATACTCCGTCCCCCGGTGAGGGGGTGTCGGTCCGGCCTACACCCTCACGGCTTGCGGTGGGGTGTGTCTGGCTCACTTCATCCCCGGCGGAGTGCTGGCCTTGCTCAGTGTTCGCCTCCATAAAATCATCAATGGCTTTTCTGATAACTGCACTAGGCGTTGTTCCTACTGCCTCACACATTGCACGAAAATCCGCTGCATAAGACCGCTTCAATTTTGTTCCTACAACAATCATGTTTTCTTTGTCCCATTTGGCACTTGCCTTCTTTTGAGCGTCCGAAACCATCTTGCACCCTCCCTCTGAAGATATTTCTACTGTAAAACAGTATAGCATAAATTGCGATGGTTGAACAGTATAAAATTACACAAAATATACGGTTAAACTTTATACGGTTCGACGGTAGACATATACGTTTAACCGTAGTATACTATAATCACAGCAAGGGAGTACGACCGGAAGGCAAGGGGCGAAGTAAGAACCGGAAGCGCTGTAAGCCGTGAACGCATGCTAAGTCAGTAACCCACTCCCGCCGCTGTATATGAAAAATGACCCGGTGAGAGCTACCAACTACAACACCGAGCCAAACCCACAACAGGGTCAAGCCCATTATACAGGAGCTGGCCCGCAAAGTAAAGCGAGGACAGGATGAAAAGATATAATCTTTCGGAGATCATGCACAAGGCGTGGAAGCTGTACCGGAAAGGCGTTGCCGCCTTTGGCGAGTGCCTGCACCGGGCATGGAACAGCGCAAAGGCCGAACCCATCAACGCCCAGCGCATCCACGAGGCCCAGCAGGCCGCAGGCGTGGCCGAGCCGGTGAACACATGGGCAGGTTGGAAAGCCGCAGGCTATGAAGTCCTGCACGGCACAAAGGCGCTGTTTCAAGTGGTTCTTATCCACAGTAGCAAGGGCGACGGCCAGACCTACCGCGCATCCTTCTTTGGAGCCTCCCAAGTGAAGCCCCTGAACGCCTGAATTGAACCGCTGACCCGGCGGCGCAGAGAAAGCCCGCCGGGATTTATTTTGAAGGGAGATTTTCACAATGAACCGAGTAGATGTTGAAAGCGCTGTTATTGCAATGGGAGATGTTGCCGTGTGTATCAAGATGGTTGACGACGCGACCGAGGAGGGGAACGCGGTGCAGCAGGGCCGAGCGGTGCAAGTCCTTATGGACATCTTCAAGGCCAGATATGCCGCTCTTGTGTCCTGTGTTCAGGGCGATCAGAGCGCTGCGCAGGGCAGTTTTTGAAGCAATAACGCACAAATAACGCACAAACGGGCATTTTCGCCCATCAAATCAAACAAAAAGACCCACGACAAACGCCGAATTTCAAGCGTTGAATCGTGGGTTTTCTTTATATCGGAGTGGCGAGACTCGAACTCGCGGCCTCCTGCTCCCAAAGCAGGCGCGCTACCAACTGCGCAACACCCCGGCATCCGGCGGCACTGCTGCACCGCCGGGATATAGTATATCGTTTTTTGGGCCGTTCGTCAATACGGCATTGTGCACCAATGGGGCAAAAACGGACAGGTCCTGCGCCTTCCCTTAATTAAAGGAGCGGAAGCCCTTGCCGATGATCTCGCTGGAGTTGACGATGGTGATAAAGCTCCGGGGATCATTCTCGCGCAGGAAGTTGCGCAGCTGCAGTGCCTGACGGCGGGTCAGCACCGTGACCAGAACGCTGAGCTCGTGGTGGGTGTAGGCACCATAGGCCTTTTCTACGGTAGCAGAGCGGTTCATTTCCTTGATGATGAAGTCCAGAATGGGCTGCGGGTTGGCCGTCACGATGGTGCACACCTTGCGCAGACGGATGTTCTCGATGGCACCATCCACCACAAAGCTCTTGCCGATCAGACCGAGGATACAGTACAGGCCGGTGCCCATGCCAAACCGCCATGCCGCCGCCAGCACGATGAGGATATCGCTGACCATCAGGGCTTTTCCGATCTCCATAGAGGTATATTTTGCCAGGATCAGGGCCACAATATCCGTACCGCCGGTGGATGCGCCAATGTCGAACACGATGGCCGCACCAAGCGCCGGCAGAAACACTGCGAACACCAGATCCAGCATGGCGTCGCCGCTCATGGAAACATTGACGGGATAGAGCCACTCGCACACCGACACAAAAAAGGACAGCGCGAAGGAAGAGTAGATCGTCCAGCCCATGGTCTTGACGCCCAGAAAGACGAAGCCCAGCACCACCAGGATCAGGTTGATGATCCACATGAAGCCGCCCACATTGATCCGGGGGAACAGGTCTGCCAGCAGAATGGACAGGCCCGAGGTGCCGCCAAATGCAAAATGGTTGGGATTTTTAAAGTATACGATGCCGACCGCAGTCAGGATCAGGCCAAGGTTCAGCTCACAAAAGAAATTTAAATTCTTCAGCATATTTTTCCAGCTGAACACTTCTTTTAAACTGTTCATGGGGTTCCTCCTATTTTAAACACGGCAAAATCTGCCTTACACCATGCAAAAATATACTCTCCTTCTCTGCCGGTGTCAAGGGATAGGGCAAAAGTTGTGGAAAATAACATCAATCGGAGATTTTTCGGATGGGAGAACTCCTTCAGTCAAAACCTGATGGCTTTGCCAGCTTCCTCGGGGAGGGAGCCTTTGCCAAAGAGGAAAAGCTTTCCCGTACTGCCAAGGGGCCCCATCTCTGAGGGGCTGTCACCGAAGGTGACTGGAGGAGTTAAGCTCCCCCCTCTCGGGGGAGCTGGCGAGCGTATGCGAAACTGAGGAGGGTTTTCTCTTGAAGAAATCGGCAGAATAGTGTATTATATAGTATTATGGAATATGTAGGCACTTTGTGCCTTTGACAGGGGGAAAACATATGGCAGATAAAAACTTTCTGACCGACATCATCGACGCCGATCTGGCTGAGGGCAAGATCAGCGAGATCCATACCCGCTTCCCGCCCGAGCCCAACGGCTACCTGCACATCGGCAGTGCCAAGGCCATCTACATCAACTGGTCCATTGCAAACCAGTACGGCGGCAAGTTCAACCTGCGTCTGGACGACACCAACCCCGCCCGCGAGGGTGAGGAGTACGTCAACAGCATCATCGAGGATCTGCACTGGCTGGGTGCCGACCCCAACGGCGGCATCTTCTACGGCAGCGACTACTTTGATAAATGCTACGAGTATGCCGAAAAGCTCATCATGGAGGGCAAGGCCTACGTGGACGACCTGACCCGCGACGAAATGCGCGAGTACCGCGGTGCCGACGCCGGCAAGCCCAGCCGTCCTTCTCCGTGGCGTGACCGCACCCCGGAAGAGAACCTGGATCTGTTCCGCCGGATGCGTGCCGGTGAGTTCCAGGAGGGCGAAAAGACCCTGCGCGCCAAGATCGATCTGGCCAGCCCCAACATGAACATGCGCGACCCGGCCATCTACCGCATCAAGTACGCCGAGCATCACCGTCAGGGCAGCAAGTGGTGCATCTACCCGATGTACGACTTCGCACATCCCATTCAGGACGCCATTGAGGGCATCACCCACAGCATGTGCAGTCTGGAGTTCGAGAACCACCGTCCGCTGTACAACTGGGTCATCGAGAACATCTTCGGCACCGCCTTCCCCAAACAGCGCGAGTTTGCACGCCTGAACATGACCAACACCGTCATGAGCAAGCGCTACCTGCGTGAGCTGGTGGAAATGGGCATCGTGGACGGCTGGGACGACCCCCGTATGCCCACCCTGTGCGGCCTGCGCCGCCGCGGCTACACCCCCACCTCCATCTTCACCTTCGTGCGGGAGGCCGGTATCTCCAAGTCCGACAACCTCATCGACATGCGCCAGCTGGAAGCCTGCATCCGCAGCGAGCTGGACCTGACCGCCCAGCGCCGCATTGCCGTGCTGGAGCCGGTGAAGCTGATCGTGGACAACTACCCGGAGGACAAGACCGAGTACTTTGATGTGGCCAACAACCCCAACCGCGAAGCGGGCGACACCACCACCCGCAAGGTGGCCTTCACCCGCGAGCTGTGGATCGAGAACGAGGACTTTGCCGAGGTCCCGCCTCCCAAGTTCAAGCGCCTGACCGTGGGCGGTGAGGTGCGTCTGATGGGCGCATACATCGTCAAGTGCGAGAGCGTGGAGAAGAACGCCGACGGCAGCATCGCCGCCATCCACTGCACCGCCGACCTCGAGACCGGCAACGGCAATCCCGCCGATGGCCGCAAGGTCAAGGGCACCATCCACTGGGTGAGTGCTGCCCACGCCGTGGACGCCGAGGTGCGCCTGTACGACAAACTGTTCACCGAGGCCAACATGAACGCCATCCCCGAGGGCAGCGACTACAAGGACTACCTGAACCCGGAAAGCGTGGTGGCACGCAAGGGCTGCAAGCTGGAAGAAAGCCTGAAGGACGCAAAGCCCGGCGATAAGTTCCAGTTCGTGCGCACCGGCTTCTTTACCCCGGACAGCAAGAACCCGGGCGTGTACAACCGCGTCGTCACCCTGCGTGACAGCTTCAAGCCCGCAAAGTAATCAAAGGAGCATCCGCCTTTCATGAAAAACAAAATGACCCGGAACGTGATCCTCATGGCTGTTGTTACTGTTATCATGGCAGTTGCGCTCAGCCTGTACATCCAGAACACCGGCACCGTGCCTGCCGCCGACAACGCCGCCAGCCTGACTGATGGCACCTATACGTCCAGCGCGCAGGGCTGCCTGAGTGATGTGACTGTTAAGGTCACGGTCACCGGCGGCCGGGTGACCGGTGTGGAGATCGACGCTTCCGGCGAGACTCCCGAACTGGGCGGCACCGCTGCCGAAGCTCTGGCAGCTGCATTGCTCAAGACCGGTTCTACCGCTGGCGTGGATGCTGTTTCCGGTTCCACTATGACCAGTCAGGCCATCTTTACCGCCATGGACGACTGCCTGCGTCAGGCTCAGTAAGCGGCATAGCGCCTGCATCCCGGATCAATCCCAGGCATAGAAAAGGCCCCTGCGCGTCCTGCGCAGAGGCCTTTTTTCCTGTTTTCAACGCGCTGCCGCGTTTTCTCATTGCTTACTGAAAAAGATTGCGGAATGCGCCGCCGCTCTGCTGCTTCTGCACAGCCACAGCGCCGGTGTACACCTTACAGGTGGCGTTCCGGCCTTCCGGGGTGGACGCCGTAATGGTGGCTTCGCCTTCGCTCACAGCCGTCACCGTGCCATTCACATCCACCGATGCCACCGCCGGGTTGCTGCTGCGCCATGTGATGGGCACTGCCGCCGGGTTTTCCACAGCCACGCTGGCGGTAAGCGCCGCCTTGCCGCCCATGTCTTCCAGATACAGACGCGACTCGCTCAGGCTCACCCTGCCAATGTTGTTTGTCACCGTCACGGCACAGCTCAGGGTCGTGCCGCGTGCCGTATCGGCATACACATTGGTGATGCCCTCCGCACAGGCAGTCACTACACCGTCCGGGCTTACGGTCACGATGGACGGGTCTGCACTGCGCCAGCTCACCACGCTGTCCCCTGCCGTGTCCAGCGACAGCTGCTCGTGGGGTGCGCGGTCGTTGTACTCAATGTTCAGATACAGAAACGTACGGTTCAGCCGTGCACTTTCCTCGCGGGCTGCCGGGCCGTTTTCGGCCATCCGATAGTTGGATGCAGCCGCCGCACCCAGCGGCACCGCCAGCAGAATGCCGCAGGCCAATGCTGCCGCAAACACCACAGACTTTTTGACTTTCATAAAGATTTCCTCCCTTCGTGCTGCAATCTCTACAGCTTTCCATCCTTATAATACCCCATTTGTGTGAACTTTTCTAGTTATTTTGCGAATTTCAAGAGAAACAGCAGCAGCTTGAGCAGGCTGCCTTCGCCCAGCAGTTTGGAAAGCAGTAAAATAGCAGATAACATGAAGTTCTTCTCCTTTGTGTGATTCCGGCCTAGCGCCCGCGCAAAGGACAAACCTTCAAAGCGGTCTTCCGGGCCGTTCTGCCAGAGATACGTCCGGGCCGCGCAGAAGATTGCAGGAAAAAATTGGAAGCTTCTAAAACAAAAAGCACCCGTACCGCCGAAAAAGCAGTACAGGTGCCATGGGAGCAGTTGGCGCGATGGGCCGCTCAGCGCTTCACGTTGAAGGCTGCCATGCCGGGGTAGACCGCACTGCCGCCCAGCTGTTCTTCAATGCGCAGCAGCTGGTTGTACTTTGCCACACGTTCGGTACGGCTGGGAGCGCCGGTCTTGATCTGGCAGGTGTTCAGGGCAACAGCCAGATCGGCAATGGTGGTGTCCTCGGTCTCGCCGGAGCGGTGAGAGCTGATGGCGGTGTAACCGGCCTTGTGGGCCATCTTGATGGCCTCCAGCGTCTCGGAAACAGAACCAATCTGGTTCAGCTTGATCAGGATGGCATTGCCGGCGCCCAGCCCGATGCCCTTGGCCAGACGCTCGGTGTTGGTAACGAACAGGTCGTCGCCCACCAGCTGGACCTTGCCGCCCAGCTCGCGGGTCATCTCCTGCCAGCCTTCCCAGTCCTCTTCATCCAGACCGTCCTCGATGGAGATGATGGGGTACTTTTCCACCAGACTCTTCCAGTGGGCGATCAGCTCGCTGGAGGTGAACTCGGTGCCGACCTTGGGCAGCTTGTAGAAGCCCTTGCCCTTGGGGCTCTTCCACTCGGAGGAAGCAGCGTCCATTGCCAGCATGAAGTCCTTGCCGGGCACGTAACCGGCCTTTTCGATGGCGGCCAGAATGGTCTCAATGGTTTCCTCGTCGCTGGACAGGTTGGGCGCAAAGCCGCCCTCATCGCCCACGGAAGTAGCCAGACCCTTGGCTTTCAGGATGGAAGCCAGAGCATGGAACACCTCTGCGCACCAGCGCAGCGCCTCCTTGAAGGAGGGTGCACCCACCGGCATGATCATAAACTCCTGCGTATCCACCGTGTTGGTGGCGTGTGCGCCGCCGTTCAGAATGTTCATCATGGGCACGGGCAGACGGTTGCCGTTTACGCCGCCGAGGAAGCGGTACAGGGGCATTTCCAGCGAAGCGGCTGCGGCGCGGCAGGCGGCAATGGAAACGGCCAGAATGGCGTTTGCGCCCAGATTGGATTTATCCTTGGTGCCGTCGGCCCGGATCATGGCGGCGTCGATGGCGTAGATGTCGGAAGCATCCATGCCCACCACTGCGTCCGCAATGACCGTGTTGATGTTCTCCACAGCTTTGGTCACGCCCTTGCCCAGATAACGGCCCTTATCGCCGTCCCGCAGCTCCAGCGCCTCGAACTCGCCGGTGGATGCGCCGGAAGGTGCGCAGCCGCGTGCCACGGTGCCGTCGGCCAGCGTGATCTCCGCTTCCACAGTGGGGTTGCCGCGGGAGTCCAGGATCTCGCGGCCTACAACAGATTCAATTTCCAGATAGTTCATCTCGAAAACCTCCTGAATATCATTTCCTTCCCGGTGCTGCCCGGGCGGGCAGACGGGTGGCTGCCCGTTTCGGATAGTTATATCTAACTAACCAAGAATATCCTACCACGCTTTGTGCCCTGGTGCAAGAGCCGGTGCGCATGTTTGCAGGCATAAACTTTTGACCGGACGCAAAACAGAGGTCTCGCGGCCGCGGCACCGGACAGGGAAGAAAAAGCGTATGGATAGTCTGCCCCTTTTGCAAAGCAGGGATGCGTTGTACCAACCATGTAAATTTCGTATGGCAGATATGCCAAAATTTCTCTTTACTTTTTGGCAGGGTCGTTCTATACTCTGTTTTGGTTCGGATCATGTTTTTTACAGGATAGAGGAGGATCTACATATGAATAAGGATCTGACGGTAGGCAAGCCGTCACAGGTTTTGTGGCAGTTCTGCCTGCCCATGTTCGGCAGCATCATTTTCCAGCAGCTGTACAACATTGCCGACAGCCTTGTTGCCGGCAAGTTCATCGGCGAAAACGCATTGGCTGCTGTGGGCAACAGCTATGAGATCACCCTGATCTTCATTGCATTTGCTTTTGGCTGCAACATCGGCTGCTCGGTCATCGTGTCCCGCTATTTTGGTGCCAAGGATTACGACGAAATGAAGACCTCGGTCTACACCTCGCTGATCGGCTCTGCGGTGCTGTGTGCGGTGCTGATGCTGATCGGTCTGGTGGGCTGCCACGGCCTGCTGGAGCTCATCAACACCCCGGAGGAGATCCTTGCAGATTCTTCGCTGTATCTGGATATCTACGTGCTGGGCCTGCCCTTCATGTTCTTCTACAACATCGCCACCGGCATCTTCTCCGCTCTGGGCGACAGCAAAACGCCCTTCTATTTTCTGGCAGTCTCGTCCCTGTCCAACATCGGCGTGGATATCCTGTTCGTGGCCGGTTTCAAGATGGGCGTAGCCGGTGTGGCATGGGCCACCTTCCTGTGCCAGGGCGTGAGCTGCGTACTGGCCATGGTGGTGGTGTTCCGCCGCATCGGTGCCTTCAAGTCCACCCGCAAGGTGGTGCTCTTCTCCTGGAACATGCTGGGCAAGGTAGCCATGGTCGCCATCCCCAGCATCCTGCAGCAGAGCTTCGTCTCGGTGGGCAACATCATCCTGCAGAGCGTCATCAACACCTTTGGTGCCAGCGTCATCGCCGGTTACTCCGCAGCGGTCAAGCTGAACAATATGGTCATCACCTCCTTCACCACTCTGGGCAACGGCATTTCCAACTACACCTCCCAGAACATGGGTGCAGGCAAGATGGACCGTGTGCACGAGGGCTTTGGTGCAGGCCGCAATCTGGTGTGGATCATCTGCGTGCCCATCGTGCTCCTGTACTTCTTCTTCGGCCGCTTCCTGCTGCTGCTGTTCATGAATGACCCGCAGGGCCCGGCCATCGACACCGGTATGCTGTTTTTGCGCATCCTGTCCCCCTTCTACTTCGTGGTGTCGGTCAAGCTGGTCACCGACGGCATCCTGCGCGGCTGCGGCATGATGGTGCGCTTTATGATCGCCACCTTCTCCGATCTGATCCTGCGCGTCGGCATTGCCATCGTGCTCAGCAGCACCGCGCTGGGCTCCACCGGCATCTGGATGGCATGGCCTGTGGGCTGGTGCATCGGCACCGGTCTGTCGCTGGTGTTCTACTTTACCGCCATCCGCAAAGTCCTTGCAGAGTCTCCGGCCAAAGCGGAAGCAGAGGGCGAAGCTGCCGAGGTGCGTACTGAAGCTGCGTTTGCCGCAGACGCCGAAATGGAGACCCTGTAATCCTTTTGCAATTTGTGAATTGGATTCACCTGACGCACAAATGAAATGAACGATTTGAAATAGTGCACAAAAACATCCGTGTAGTTTTAGCTATTTTGGCAACAAAGTCCACAAACGGAAGCCAAAAGTATGGACGGTTTGTGAATTGCGCATTTGCGGCGGCGGGTCTATAATATTGATAACGAAGCAAGGTCGCTTTGAGGGAAGGGGCCTTGCTTCCGTTTTTATAATTGAATCACGAATGTTCCCAAGGAGGAAATTCACTATGAAAAAGATGATTTCTCGTCGTAATTTTCTGGCCGCTGCTGGCGTTGTTGCTGCAGCCGGCGTTCTGACCGCCTGCGGCGGTTCTTCCAGCAGCACTGCAGCTTCCACTGCTGCTTCCACCGGTGCTGATGCTGCCGCTTCCGGCGACACCATCAAGGTCGGTGTTCTGGGTCCCATGACCGGCGATGTTTCCGTTTACGGTCTGGCTGTCATCAACGGTGCTACCCTGTACCTGAAGCAGGTCAACGAAAAGGGCGGCATCAACGGCAAGCAGCTGGAGATCATCACCATGGATGAGCAGGGCGATGCAACGCAGGCTGTCACCTGCTTCACCAAGATGTGCGATCAGGGCATCACCGCTCTGGTGGGCGACGTTACCACCACCCCGACTCTGGCAGTTGCTGCCGAGAGCGCAGACTACACCATGCCCATGGTCACCGCTTCCGCTACCGCCGAGGCTGTCACCTACGATGCCGAGACCGACACCGTGAACGAGAATGTGTTCCGCGCAACCTTCACCGACCCGTTCCAGGGCATCAAGATGGCTGACTACGCTTACCAGAAGCTGGGCTACACCAAGGCCGCTGTCATCTTCCAGAAGGGCGCTGACTACAACGAGGGTCTGGCAGAGAACTTCGTCAACGAGTTCGAGAGCCTGGGCGGCACCATCGTCGATCAGGAGACCTACTCCGAGGGCGATGTGGACTACAAGACCCAGCTGACCACCATTCTGGGCAAGGGTCCCGAGGTGGTGTTCTGCCCCAACTACTATCAGGACGTCGGTCAGATCCTGGCTCAGGCTGAGAGCGTCGGTCTGGCAGTTCCCTTCCTGGGCGGCGACGGCTGGGATGGTCTGGAAGGCTACGCAACGGCCGACCAGCTGAAGGACGCCTACTTCTGCGCAAACTACGCAAAGGGCTCCAACCCCGAATTTGAGGACGCCTACAAGGCTGAGTACGGCGAGGAGTACCCCAACGGCTTCGCTCCTCTGGGCTACGATGCTGCTATGACCGTTGTCTACGGCATTCAGGCTGCTGAGGATGCCGGTCTGGCTGCTGGCGATGACGACTACAAGCAGGCCGTCATCGACGCCATCGCAGGCGGCACCATCAATGGCATCACCGGCACCTTCACCTTTGATGAGCACCACAACCCCGTCAAGCAGACCGCTATCCTGTGCTTTGACGGTGCAACCCCCGTTCTGAAGGAAATGTTCTGATCTGCTTTGATCCTGCGCACCGGTGTGCGGCATAAAGGCAGCAATCAGAAATAAATGACCCATTGCGGAGACCGCCGGAACAGGTTTTGCTCGGCTGTCTCCGCTTTTTTGGTAAAAAAGTGTATCCCAAAAGGCGGGTCCTCCGCCGCAAAGAAAGGAAGTATCAGTCCATGACAGTGTTTTTTAGCCAGCTGATCAACGGCCTGTCCCTTGGCAGCATCTATGCACTGATCGCACTGGGTTACAGCATGGTGTACGGCATCATCCTGCTGCTGAACTTTGCCCATGGCGATGTCATCATGGTCGGTGCATACATGTCCTGGTTCGTGATGAACCAGCTGGGCCTTGGCCCGGTCACCGCTGTGTGCGCCACCATCATCATCTGTACGCTGCTGGGTGTCGTGATCGAAAAGATCGCCTACACCCCGCTGCGCAGCGCACCCCGTATCTCCCTGCTGATCACTGCCATCGGCGTGTCCTTCTTCCTGGAGTACACGGCTGAGCTGATCCTGGGCTCCGGTGCAAAGGTCATTCCGGCCTACTACACCAACCAGACCTTCCGCATCGGCTCTGTGCCGCTGGGCCTCACCTCCATCATCACCCTGCTGGTCACGGTGCTGTCCATGCTGGTGCTGACCTTTCTGGTGCAGAAGACCAAGCTCGGCAAGGCCATGCGCGCCGTCTCTGAGGATATGGACGCCGCCCGCCTGATGGGCATCAATGTCAACAGCACCATTTCCTTTACCTTTGCGGTGGGTTCCGCTCTGGCCGGCATCGGCTCGGTGCTGTACTGCTGCTCTTACCCGCAGGCGACCCCCACCATGGGCTCCATGCTGGGCCTGAAAGCCTTTGTTGCAGCCGTTCTGGGCGGTATCGGCTCCATTCCCGGTGCCATGATCGGCGGCATCGCCATCGGCCTGTGCGAGTGCTTTGTTTCCGCCATCGGCCTTTCCGCATGGAAAGATGCCGTCACATTTGCGATCCTGATCATCGTGCTGCTGGTCAAGCCCACCGGCTTCCTTGGCCGCAAGGTTCAGGAAAAGGTGTAAGGAGGGCATGAAGATGAATACCAAACGCAAAACGCTCAAAATGCCCGTGCGCTACCTGATGAACGCCGTGCTGGTGGCTCTGCTGTTCGTGGGCCTGTCCTTCCTCACCCAGAACGTGCTGTCCACCTACCAGAACAAGGTGCTGCTCACCGTGGGCATCAACATCATTCTGGCCGTCTCGCTGAACATCGCCACCGGTTATCTGGGCCAGCTGCCGCTGGGCCACGCCGGTTTCATGGCCGTGGGTGCCTACACCTGCGCTTTGTTCACCAAGTACAGCAATCTGCCCTCCGGCGTCGCTTTTGTCGTGGGTCTGGTTCTGGCCTGCATCGTGGCTGCGCTGTTCGGCGTGCTGATCGGCATTCCCGCCCTGCGCCTGACCGGTGACTATCTGGCCATCCTGACGCTGGGCTTTGGCGAGATCATCCGCATTACCCTGAACAACATCGATGATGTGCTGGGCTTCAAGCTGTTCTACGGTGCCAAGGGCCTGAAGAACATTCCCAAATATTCCAACTACTGGAACGTGTTCCTGTGCGTGGTCATCACCTGCTTTGCCATCCACGCCATGATGAAGAGCCGCCATGGCCGCGCCGTTCTGGCCATCCGCGACAACGAGATCGCAGCCGAGAGCTGCGGCATCCAGACTACTTATTATAAGGTCATGGCCTTTGCCTTCTCGGCTGCCTTCGCCGGTCTGGCTGGCGGTCTGTACGCCTGCTATCTGGGCGTTCTGGACCCCTCCACCTTCGGCTTTATGAAGTCCATCGAGATCCTGGTCATGGTGGTTCTGGGCGGCATGGGCTCCATGCTGGGCTCCATCCTGTCCGCGACCGTGCTGACCATCCTGCCCGAGGCTACCCGCAGCTTTGAGAGCTACCGCATGGTGGTCTACTCGCTGGTGCTGATCCTGATGATGATCTTCCGCCCGGGCGGACTGCTTGGCAGCTATGACTTCTCCATGAGCCGCATCGTGGAAAAGATCATGAACGGCGAGCTGTTCCGCAAGAAAGCAAAGGAGGGTGCAGACCATGAGTGAGTTCCAGACCAAGTTACACAGTGTGCCCTCCGGCGGCTTCCTGACCGACCGCGACAAGGACAAAAAGCCCATTCTGGACGTGCGTGAGCTGGGCATCGACTTCGGCGGTCTGACCGCCGTGGACGGCTTCAACCTGATGATCGGCCGCAACGAGATCACCGGTCTGATCGGCCCCAACGGTGCCGGCAAGACCACCGTGTTCAACCTGCTGACCAACGTCTACCAGCCCACCCGCGGCTCCATCCTGATCGACGGCATGCCCACCGCCGGCAAAAAGACCTATCAGGTCAACCGCATGGGCGTGGCCCGCACCTTCCAGAATATCCGCCTGTTCAAGGAACTGAGCGTCATCGACAACATCAAGGTGGGCCTGCATGAATCCATGAAGTACAATCTGGCCTCCTCCCTGATCCGCCTGCCCAACTACTGGAAGGAAGAGAAGAAGTGCACCGAACGTGCTCTGGAGCTGCTGGATATCTTCCACATGGCAGACCTTGCCAATGTTCAGGCCGGCAGCCTGCCCTACGGCGCACAGCGCCGTCTGGAGATCATGCGCGCACTGGCCACCAGCCCGAAGCTGCTGCTGCTGGACGAGCCTGCTGCCGGTATGAACCCCTCCGAGACTGCAGAGCTGACCGAGACCATCCGCCGCATCCGCGACGAGTTCAACATCGCCGTGCTGCTGATCGAGCATGACATGAGTCTGGTCATGGGCATCTGCGAGGGCATCGCCGTGCTGAACTTCGGCCGCATCATTGCCAAGGGCACGCCGGACGAGATCCGCAACAACCCGCAGGTCATTGAGGCCTATCTGGGCAAGAAGGAGGGCTGACAAATGGCTGATACATTACTGAAGGTCGATAACATCAATGTTTACTACGGCAACATCCACGCCGTCAAGGACATCTCCTTCGAGGTGAATCAGGGCGAGATCGTCACCCTGATTGGTGCCAACGGTGCCGGCAAGTCCACCACCCTGAAGACCATTTCCGGCCTGCTGAAGCCCAAGACCGGCGACATCCTGTACAAGGGCAGCAGCATCAAGGGTATGCGCGCCCACAAGATCGTGGAAGCGGGCCTTGCCCACGTGCCGGAAGGCCGCCATGTGTTCCTGCACATGACCGTGGAAGAGAATCTGGATATGGGTGCCTACACCCAGCCCAACTCTACCATTGCCCCCAACAAGGAAAAGGTGTTTGAGCTGTTCCCCCGCCTGAAGGAGCGCCGCAAGCAGCTGGCGGGCACCATGTCCGGCGGCGAACAGCAGATGCTGGCTATGGGCCGCGCCCTGATGAGCAACGCCTCCATGCTGATGCTGGACGAGCCCTCCATGGGCCTTTCGCCGCTGCTGGTGCAGGAGATCTTCGACATCATCCAGAACGTGCACAAGGAAGGCATGACCATCCTGCTGGTGGAGCAGAACGCACAGATGGCCCTTTCCGTGGCAGACCGCGCCTACGTCCTTGAGACGGGTCGTGTGGTCATGGAGGGCACCGGTGCCGAGCTGCTGACCAACGAGCGCGTGCGCAGCGCCTATCTGGGCGGCTGATCGCTGTAAAGCAAAAAAGAGCTTCTGCACTGCAAAAGCTCATAAGACGGACCCCGGGATCGCAGGGCTGAAAAGTACCTTGCTGTTCCGGGGTCCTGTTTTTTTTTTGCGGCGGCGGGCTCTGCACCGGGAGCAGATGCTTCTCCCCCATTGCCGCCCTATTTCATTTATGCTACAATAGCCCTATCAAACATTTTGGAGATCTGCTCATGAATTACTACGCTGCCCCCATGGAGGGCCTGACCGACCGGGTGTGGCGGCAGGCGCACCAGAAATGGTTCGGCCCCGCCGGTGCCGCCGACCGCTATTATGCCCCGTTTCTCTCCCCGCCGGAGAATCGGGTGCTCATCAAAAAGAAGATGGCCGAACTGGCCCCCGCAGCCAACCCCGGCGCACCGGTGATCCCGCAGCTGCTGGCAAAGGACGGAGAGCTGGCCGCATGGATGATCGGCGAACTGCGCAAACTGGGCTACACCGAGGTGAACCTGAACCTCGGCTGTCCAGCCGGCACGGTGACAGCCAAGGGCAAGGGTTCCGGGATGCTGCGGGACCTTGCAAAGCTGGATGCCTTCCTTGCTGCCGTGTTCGCCAATGCGGAGGGGCCCATCTCGGTCAAGACCCGGCTGGGCGTGGACAAGCCGGAGGAGTTTGCCGCCATTCTGGACATTTATAATCAGTATCCCCTCTGTGAGCTGACCATCCACCCGCGCGTGATGCGTCAGCAGTACCGCGGACAGGCCGACCGTGCGGCCTTTGCTGCCGCCCTGCCCGGGTGCAGGATGCCGGTGTGCTACAACGGCGACGTGACCACTGCCGCCGACCTGCACATGCTGGAAGAACAGTACCCGCAGCTGTCCGGCATCATGGTGGGGCGCGGCATCATTGCGGATCCTGCCCTGTTCCGGGTGGCGCGCGGCGGTGCGCCCGCCGCACGGGAAGAGCTGCGGGGCTATCTCGATGATCTTTACCACGGCTACACCGAGCTGTTCGGCAGTGCCGGGTGTGCCGTCAGCCGGATGAAAGGACACTGGTTCTACCTGATCCACAAATTCAAGGACTCTGAAAAGCTGGAAAAGCAGCTGCGCAAGGCCCGGGAACCGTGGGAGTATGAGGTGGTGGTGAACCAGATCTTTACGCTGCCTTTCCAGCCGTAACGATCGGAATGGTCTCCGTTTTGCTCTGGCCATCTTCACCGGAGGGGCTGTAACGGTAAACGGCATCTGCATTCTATTATGAAAAAGCCCCGCCATCTAAAAAGACGGCGGGGCCGAAGCAGATAAGGGGTATCAGACGTTCAGATAGCTGCGCAGCATGGCCTGCAGCAGATCGTCCCGATCCACCTTACGGATCAGGGCACGGGCATTCTTGTAGGTCGTGATGTAGGTGGGGTCTTCGGACAGGATATAGCCCACCAGCTGATTGACCGGATTATAGCCTTTTTCCTTTAAAGCATCGTACACCTGCTGCACGATCTCATGGATCTCATAGTCCTTTTTGTCGTGGATCGAAAAAATAGCAGTCTCGCCACTCACGGAATACACCCCCTTAGGAAGAACTACGTTCATTGTACACGAATTGCGGGGAAACTTCAAGATAAACGGACCGGATTTGCACAGTTTGCATAAAATTTCCGGTTCAGATTTTGCAGGCTGACGGCCTGCGGTGCCGCAAATGCGGCAGAAGGAGGCCTTTTTATGCTGTATGGCATCGGCTGCGACCTGTGCGAGCTGGCACATCTGGAAAAAAGCCTTACCGGCGCACATGCTGCGGCCTTTGTCCGCCGGGTCTACGGCGAGGCCGAGCGTGCCGCTCTCGGGCTGGACGCTCCCCTCCCCGCCGGACGCAACGCAGCCCACCGGCTGGCCAGTGCTGCTGCCAACTTTGCCGCCAAGGAAGCCTTTTTAAAGGCAGCAGGCACCGGCCTGCGGGAGCCCTTTTCGCTTTGCGAGATCGAAGCCATCCGGCAGGAAAACGGCGCACCGGCCTATCGCTTCAGCGGAAAGACGGCAGAATGGGTGCAGGCCCGCAGCCTGACCGCCCGGCTCTCCCTGAGCCACGAAGGCGGCATGGCGCTGGCATTCTGCACGCTGGAAACGGAAACCTGAGCCGCTTCTGTGCATACAATGGAATATCCCCCGCGCTTCCTGCTCATACTGAGAGCAGACGAACGATGCGCCGGACGCATCACATAGCGGGGCGCATCCTCCAAATGCAGGGAGGGAGATTCCATGGAGGTACACAGAGGAGAAGTTTTTTACGCGGATCTTTCGCCGGTGGTGGGGTCCGAGCAGGGCGGCGTGCGGCCGGTGCTGATCGTGCAGAACGAGATCGGCAACCGGCACAGCCCCACCGTCATTGCAGCGGCCATTACATCCCGGCTGGACAAAGCCCGCCTGCCTACCCACATCAACATCCGGGCGGCGGACACCGGCCTTGCCAAGGACAGCGTGGTGCTGCTGGAGCAGATCCGCACGCTGGATAAGCACCGCCTGCGGGAGCGGGCCGGGCAGATCACGCCGGAGGACCAGAAACGGGTGGATCAGGCTCTGGATGTCAGCCTCGGGCTCACGTCCTATTGAGCGTCTGCCGGGAAGTGAAATCGTATACAAAGCAAAAAGACCCGGGATCTTTTCGAGCCATTTCGGCCCTGAAAGGTCCCGGGTCTTATACGATCGTTTTTCAGCGAGCGATCCTGTGAGAGAAACGCTTACAGCAGCGGGATGCCCGCCTTGGCGCAGGCTTCACGGGTGGCAGCGTCCCAGACGCTGGCCTGCACCTCGCCGATGTGGGCGCTGCCCAGCAGCAGCATGCACAGACGGCTCTGGCCGATGCCGCCGCCGATGGAGTAGGGCAGCTCACCGTTCAGCACGGCCTTGTGGAAGGGCAGAGCACGGCGGTCATCGCAGCCGGCCATGGTCAGCTGTTTGTCCATGCTCTCGGGGCTGACGCGGATGCCCATGCTGCTCAGCTCGTAGCTGCACTGCAGCGGGTCGTTCCAGAACAGCAGGTCGCCGTTCAGATCCCAGTCGTCGTAGTCGGGGGCACGGCCGTCATGGGGCTTGCCGCTCTTGAGCGGAGCGCCGATCTTCATCAGGAAGGTGGTGCCGTTCTCCTTCACAAAGGCGTTCTCGCGCTCCTTCGGGGTCAGGTCGGGATACTTGTCCTCCAGCTCCTGGGTGGTGATGAAGGTGACGTTGGGGCTGTGCAGCGGCAGCTCCTGCAGCTGGGGGAACATGGCGTGCAGGTTCATCTCGGTGGCGCAGACGGCAGACACGATGGAGCGCACCACGCTCTTCAGGTATGCTTCGCTGCGGTCTTCCAGACGGATCGCCTTTTCCCAATCCCACTGATCCACATAGACGGAGTGCAGGTTGTCCAGCTCTTCATCCCGGCGGATGGCGTTCATATCGCAGTACAGGCCCTTGCCCACATGGAAGTCGTAGTCCTTCAGAGCTTTGCGCTTCCACTTTGCCAGCGACTGCACCACCTGTGCCTCAATGCCGCTGTCCTTGATATCAAAGGTGACCTTGCGCTCCACACCGTTCAGGTCGTCGTTCAGGCCGGTGGACGCTTCCAGAAACAGCGGAGCGGACACGCGGTACAGGTTCAGCGTGGCGCACAGGGTGTCGGCAAACAGGCGCTTGACCGTGCCGATGGCGCGCTGGGTGTCGTACAGGTTCAGCGCAGGCGTGTAGTTTGCAGGAATGATGGTCTTGCTCATAAAGGATACCCCTCTTCTTGTTGGATTCCGGCCCTGCTTTCCCGGTACAGGGCGCAGTTTTTGAACCAAAAAATACTGGCTCCATTATGGCACATTTTCTTATGAAAGTAAAGTGAGGCGGCAAAAAAAGAGTACCCCGCGCAAGCCGCAGGAGCATCCTCGGTTTTGAGGGCACACGTTATGACTCAGAATTTAGTGATTGTGTCCGGCCCCGGAATCTGCTAGAATACAAAAAGGAAGTTTTTTCACTATATTATAAGGAGTGGGTCATTATGGGCGTATTAGCCAAACTGGAACCGGCATCGGTTTTTCATTATTTTGAAGAGATCTGCAGCATCCCGCACACCTCTCATCACGAAAAGGCGCTGAGCGACTACTGCGTGCAGTTTGCAAAGGCACACGGCCTTGCCTGCCGTCAGGACGAAATGGGCAATGTGCTCATCAAGGCACCGGCCACGCCGGGCTATGAGAATGAGCCTGCCCTGATCCTGCAGGGCCATCTGGACATGGTGGGCGACAAGACCGCCGCCTGTCCGCTGGATCTGGAAAAGGATGCCATCCAGCTGGTGGTGGACGGCGATTATGTCCGCGCCGAGGGCACTACGCTGGGCGGCGACGACGGCATTGCCGTGGCCTACGCACTGGCTGTGCTGGACGCAAAGGACATCCCCCACCCTGCGCTGGAGGTCGTGCTGACCGTCTGCGAGGAGGTGGGCCTGCTGGGTGCATCTGCCATGGAGCTTTCCGATCTGGAAGGCCGCCTGCTCATCAACATCGACTCGGAGGAAGAGGGGGTGCTGACCGCAGGCTGTGCAGGCGGGCGCCGCGCAGAATGCCATCTGCCCGTCACCCGTGCAGCTGTGACCGGCACCGCCGTAAAGGCAGACGTGACCGGCCTTGTGGGCGGGCACTCCGGCACCGAGATCCACAAGGGCCGCGCCAACGCCATCGCCCTGCTGGGCCGCTGGCTGACCCTGCTGACCGAAAACGGCGTGGACTACACGGTGCTGGCCCTTTCCGGCGGTGCAAAGGAGAACGTCATCCCCAAGGAAAGCAGCGTCACACTGGTGCTGCCCACCGGCATCACGGAGGGCGTCCGTGCGGCCTCTGCCCAGTTTGCCACTCAGATGAAGGCCGAATACGGCACGGCCGACCCGGAGATTTGTCTGCAGCTCACCGAACAGGGCTGCGGCGGGTATCAGGCACTGGACGGCGCTTCTGCCCAGCGGCTGCGCAAAGCCCTGCTCCTGATGCCATGGGGCGTGCAGGCCATGAGCATGGATGTGCCGGGCCTTGTGGAGACCTCGCTGAACCTCGGCGTTGCCGAACTGGACGACAGCGAAGCCATCCTGCGCTTCTCCCTGCGCAGCTCGGTGCCCTCGGCGAAGGAGCTGCTGAGCTGCAAGCTGCAGACCCTGACCGAGCTGCTGGGCGGCAGCGTGCGGTTCCACGGCGACTATCCCGCTTGGACCTACGCCCGCGAAAGCGCCCTGCGCGACCGCTGTGTTGCTATGTACGAGGCACAGTACGGTGCAAAGCCCCAGATCGTTGCCATTCATGCGGGCCTGGAATGCGGTATCCTCTCGGGCAAGATCGACGGGCTGGACTGCATCTCCTTTGGCCCGAACCTGCTGCATGTCCACACCCCCAATGAGCGCGCCGACATTGCATCGGTGGCCCGTGTGTGGGAGTACCTGAAGGCGATCCTTGCTTACAAAGAGTAAAACCCTCTCAGTCACAGCTTGCGCTGTGCCAGATTCCCCCTTTTTTCACCTGCGGTGACATCTTCCCCCGGAGCGGGGGAAGTCGTTCCTCTCAGGGGGAGCTTTCTTTGTGCTGACTGTAAAAATTCAAAAAGCTCCCCCTTTCGGGACCGATTTCCCCCGGCCGGGGGAAAATGGCGGAGCCAAAAGGGGGAGCAGCTGCTGAACGAAGTGAAGCTGAGAGGGTCAATCCAGATACCGGATCTTGCCCGGCTCGATGCCCTTGATGCCGAGGCCCGGCTCGTTGGAAACCGTGATCTCCTTTTCGTTGAACACGGCACCGCCGAGGATGGGATCCTCGCTGCACAGCACGGGGCCGTCCAGATCCACGCGGGTGATGATCTGCTTTGCGCAGGCCAGATGCACGGCGGCATTCACGCTGATCTTGGCTTCCAGCATGCAGCCGATCATGCACTCCACACCATACACCTCAGCGGCAGATGCGATCTTGAGGGCATTGTACAGGCCGCCGCACTTCATCAGCTTGATGTTCACAAGGTCTGCGGCTCCCATCTGCATAATGGTCAGTGCGTCCTGCGGGGAGAACACGCTCTCGTCTGCCAGCACCGGCACATAGGAGCGCTCGGTGACGTACTTCAGGCCGTCAAAATCGTGGGCCTTGACCGGCTGCTCCACGAACTCCAGATCCAGTCCCCGCTCCTGCATCCCGTTCAGGATGCGCACGGCCTCTTTCGGGGTCCAGCCCTGATTGGCGTCGATGCGGATGCAGGTCTCCTTGGGCACGGCGGCACGGATAGCGCTCAGGCGGGCGATATCCTTTTCCGGCTCCTTGCCCACCTTGACCTTCAGGCAGTCGTAGCCGCGCTGGATGGCGTTCTGCGCGTCCCGCACCATCTCCTCGGGGTCGTTGACGCTGATGGTGATGTCCGTGACGATGGACTTCTTTGCGCCGCCCATCAGCTTGTACACGGGGATCTTGTACAGCTGGCCGTACAGGTCCCACAGGGCCATATCCACAGCGGCCTTGGCGCTGGTGTTCTTCTGGATGCAGGCATTCAGCGCGATCATCAGGTCCTCAAAGTCGTCCACATCGCGGCCAATGATGGTCTTTGCGATGTGGTCGCGGATGGCACCGATGATGGCACCCGTGGTATCGCCGGTGATCACGCCGGTAGGAGGTGCTTCACCGTAACCCACCGCGCCGGTGTCGGTGTGGATCTCCACGATGACATCCTCCACGCTGCTGACCGAGCGCAGCGCCGTTTTGAAGGGCACACGCAGCGGCACGGAGATCAATCCGAGACGTACTTCCGTAATTTTCATACAAAACCTACCCCTTTCGATAAAAAAATATTGCCAGATTCTATGATCTATGGTAACACTGTATACGAAGTTGTCGATGTTGTAAAGACAATTGTCCGTGAAAAAATCGTAAAAAAGGAAAGGGGTCCGGAATTATGATCACCAATGGCTTCACCTATATTGCGGTGCTGATCTTCATTGCCGCAATGCTGGTATGGCTCCAGCGCTATACCAAATCGAAGTTCTTCGACTACGCACCTCCCATCGTTCTGCTGTATCTCATCACCATGATCCTCTGCACGTTGAACGTCTGGGATATGGCTGCCACCAAACCCGCCTACTCTGCCCTCAAGAACAACCTGCTGTATGCAATGATCTTCCTGATGCTGCTGCGCTGCGACATCCGCAAGATCATCAAGCTGGGTCCCAAGATGCTGGGAGGCTTCTTTGCCGCTTCCGTCTCCATCTCGGTGGCCTTCATTGCCACCTTCGCCATCATGAAGGGGCCCCTTGGCTCCGAAGCATGGAAGGCACTGGGCGCTCTGTGCGGCAGCTGGATGGGCGGCTCCGGCAACATGATCGCCGTGCAGGCTGCGCTGGACATCGGCGAAGCTGACATGGCCTACGCACTGGTGGTGGACTCCATTGACTACTCCATCTGGGTCATGTTCCTGCTGTGGGCCATCAATCTGGCTCCCAAGTTCAACAAGTGGGTCAAGGCCGACACCACCACGCTGGATGAAGTGTCCCGCCGTCTGGAAGAGGACGCAAAGGCCAACGAGGACAAGGCCAGCTTTGTCAACCTGATCTTCCTGCTGGGTCTGGCTCTGGTGATCTCCGCCTTCGGTCAGGACATCGGCGCAGCCCTGAACAGTGCAATGCCCTTCCTGGACAAGGCCACCTGGACCGTTCTGCTCATCACGCTGTCCGGCCTGATCGGCGCTGTCACCCCCGTGGGCCGCATGGCAGGCAGCACCGAGCTGTCCAACCTGCTGCTGTACTCTGTGGTGGCTCTGCTTGCCTCTCGCGCAAGCTTCCTGGAGCTGACCGATGCACCCGCATGGATCCTGGCAGGCTTTATGATCCTGGCCATCCACGGCATCATTCTGGTGCTGCTGGCAAAGATCTTCCATCTGGATATGTTCACCTGCGGCGTGGCATCTCTGGCAAACATCGGCGGTTCCGCATCTGCTCCCATTCTGGCCGGTGCCTACAGCGGCGCTCTGGTGCCCGTTGGCGTTCTGATGGCTCTGATGGGTTACGTCATCGGCACGGCAGGCGGCCTGATCACCGCAAACATCATGTCGCTGCTGGCATAATGTTCTCCGACTTATAACGCAGCCAAGAGATCACACATCAGCTTACAACAAAAAAGAGATAGGCGGCCCCTTCCGGGGAAGCCTATCTCTTTTTTATCGGGACTGTTTTGCAGCCGTCCCTTTTATCTCGTCCGTGCAGGACCGGGACGGTCCCGGCGCATCACTCCGCAAACAGCGGGGTGGAAAGATAACGGTCGCCGGTATCGGGCAGCAGGACCACGATGTTCTTACCGGCATTCTCCGGGCGCTTTGCCAGCTGCAGCGCAGCATATACGGCAGCACCGGAGGAGATGCCCACCAGAACGCCTTCCTTGTGGCCGATCAGACGTCCGGTGGCAAAGGCGTCATCGTTCTCCACCGTGATGACCTCGTCATACACCTTGGTGTCCAGCACGTCCGGCACAAAGCCTGCGCCGATGCCCTGGATCTTGTGCGCACCTGCAACGCCCTTGCTCAGCACGGGAGAAGAGGCAGGCTCCACGGCAACCACCTTGACGTCCGGGTTCTTGCTCTTCAGGTACTGGCCCACGCCGGTGACGGTGCCGCCGGTGCCGACGCCGGCCACAAAGATGTCCACTTTGCCATCGGTATCCTCCCAGATCTCGGGGCCGGTGGTCTCGATGTGTGCCTGCGGGTTGGCCGGGTTCACGAACTGGCCGGGGATGAAGGAATTGGGGATCTCCTTTGCCAGCTCATCTGCCTTGGCAATGGCACCCTTCATACCCTTTGCGCCTTCGCTGAGCACCAGTTCTGCGCCATAGGCCTTCATCAGCTGGCGGCGCTCCACGCTCATGGTCTCGGGCATCACGATGATGATGCGGTAGCCCTTGGCTGCAACTACAGCAGCCAGACCGATGCCGGTGTTCCCGGAGGTGGGCTCGATGATGACGGAGCCTTCCTTCAGCAGCCCCTTTTCCTCGGCATCATCGATCATCTTTTTGGCGATGCGGTCCTTGACGGAACCGGCCGGATTGAAGTATTCCAGCTTGGCAATGATGTGGGCAGGCAGCTGCTGCTCCTTTTCGATGTGGGTCAGCTCCAGCAGCGGAGTATGACCGATCAGCTGATCTGCGGCAGTATAAATCTTGCTCATTGTAGTTTCCTCCCTGATACAGTTACAGGCACATGTGCCCTGCCGGATGACCCGGTTCTAAATCCTTTATACCAACATTGTTTGTGGGTTTGATGGTATTATAGCCTTCCTTGGGTCGCTTGTCAATGGATTTTTTGAAAAAAGTGGGATTGAAATATTATTTACCCTGTTGTATAATAGGTTAAAATTCAATTTATAACCAACAAAGGAAGTACCGTATTATGATCGTGTCCACCAAAGGGCGCTATGCACTGCGCGTGATGATCGACCTTGCCGAACATCAGTCCGAAAAATATGTTCCCCTCAAAGAAGTCGCCGCCCGTCAGGAGATCTCGGAGAAGTATCTGGAAAACATCCTCAAGGTGCTGGTGCAGAACGGCTTTTTGGAGGGCCTGCGCGGCAAGGGCGGCGGCTATCGCCTGACCCGCAGCCCGGACCAGTACACCGTAGGTGAGATCCTGATGCTGACCGAAGGAAGTCTGGCCCCGGTGTCCTGCCTGACCCCCGGTGCGGCCTCCTGCTCCCGCATGGCCAACTGCCGCACCTATGAAATGTGGAAGGGCCTGAACGACCTGATCTCCAACTACTTCGGCAATATCACTCTGGCCGATCTGGCCCTGCCCGATCAGGCCGGGAATGACTATGTGATCTGAGAAAGCTCTGCCATCGGCGCACCGTTTCTGCGGTGCGCCTTTTTTTGCACAGTTCTGGGAAAAATGTGCAATTTTTCTTATCCAGAATCACGGTTGATGGTTTGGAGCTCCTGCGGTATACTTTACATTCGATGTGACTTTTTACACTTTTACCCGAGGAAGGAGCGTTTTGCTACGAAATACATTTTTCAATTTGCGCGCATTCTTGCGTTTTGCTTTTTAGGTGAGATCCTTCACTGTGTGCTGCCCCTGCCGGTGCCGGCCAGCGTGTACGGACTGGTGCTTTTGCTGCTGGCTTTGAACTTCCGGCTGATCAAGCTGGAGGACGTAAAAGAGGTGGGTACCTACCTCACCGGCATCTTCCCGCTGCTGTTTGTGCCCGCTGCCGCCGGTGTGATGGAGCTGTGGGCAGAAATGGGCGAAATGCTGCTGCCCATCCTCATTGCCATCATCCCGGTGACGGTGCTGGTGATGGTAAGCGCAGGCAAGACCACGCAGGCCCTGAGCGGCCGCAAAAACAAGGAGGCCGACAATGACGCAGCTGCTGAATGATTTTCTGTCCGGCTCTGCCGCATGGGGCGTGCTGCTCACACTGGCCGCTTTTGCGCTGGGCGCCCTCATCAATAAGCTGACCGGCAAGGCCATCTTCAACCCGCTGCTGCTGGGCAGCATTTTTGTCATCGTGTTTCTTTCGGTGTGCAAGATCCCGTATGCGGACTATAAAGTCAGCGCAGCACCGGTGAATTACCTGCTGCTGCCCGCTACGGTGGCACTGGCCATCCCACTGTATGAGAAGATCGACCTGCTGAAAGAGAATGCCGCCGCCATCATCGCGGGCATTTCGGTGGGCACGCTGGTGAGCCTTGGCAGCGCACTGGCTCTGGCGCTTGCGCTGGACCTGACCCGTGAGCAGTATGCCACCCTGCTGCCCAAATCCGTGACCACCGCCATCAGCATGGATGTGGCTGCAGAGCTGGGCGGCATCGCGGCGCTGACCGGTGCCATCGTGATCGTCACCGGCATCGTTGGTGCCCTGCTGGCCGAGACCGTGTGCAAGCTGTTCCATATCACCGACCCCATTGCCAAGGGTGTGGGCATCGGCACTGCGGCCCATGCCGTGGGCACCAGCAAGGCCCTGCAGATGGGCGAGGTGGAAGGTGCCATGAGCGGCCTTTCCATTGCCGTGGCCGGTGTGCTGACCGCCGTGCTCTGCCCGGTGTTCGTAAATCTGATCAATTAAACGATTTAAAATGGCCGCTGGCCATAAACAGCGGAAAATTTTTTGATATTGCAGATCAGCCAGGCCTGCGAGCCTGGCTGATCTGCTTTTTCACGAAAGGGGCCGGAAAGGAAAACAGCATCTGCCTGCGCAGGCTCTCTGCCGGAGCCGCTGTGTGGAAGGAAGAAGCTGACATAAAATAGCCCCAAAGCAGAAGCCCCCGGCTGCGAATTGCAGCCGGGGGCTTCTGCTTCTCTATGAAAAGAGGTTCATCATGAGTTCTCGGAAATGGCTTATCAGAACTTGAACAGGTTCACGATGCGCTGCCACAGACGGGTGAAGATGTTGCCTTCCTTCACGGTCTCGGTCTCGGCAGCCGCAACGTCCACAGAGGCAGCCGTCTCGGCGGTCTTATAGACGAACTTGACGCTGCTCTCGGCATCATCCGGTGCACCGGCAAAGCTGGTATAGTCGTTCAGACGGTCGGTCATCTCGTCCAGCACGGTCTTCAGGCCATGGAGCTGATCCTGATCCAGCGCGCCGGTCAGCTTGGAGATGCCTTCCTCGTTGAACTGGTTCAGGCCATCGTTCAGCCGGCCTGCGCCGTCATTCAACTGGCCTGCACCGGTGTTCAAGGTGTTCACGCCGTCATACAGGGTCTTGGTGCCTGCGGCCAGCTGTGCGCTGCCATCCTTTGCGGAGTGGGCACCGTCCGCAGCGGTCTGCACGCCTGCGGTGTACTGGTTCACGCTGGAAACAAAGAACTGGATCTGAGAAAGGCTGGTCTTCAGGGCGCGGACATCGGCCATATCCTGACTGTTCTCCACCTGATACTTCAGCTCGGCCTTGGCGGTGTTCTTGGCATCCTCGCTGGTCAGCAGCTGTACCAGACCGCACAGCATGGAGGGGTCGTAGTTCTGCATCAGCTTGAGGGCTGCTTCCAAATCGTGGTTCGTCTTGGTCGCGGACAGGTACAGGGCCAGATCCAGCTGGCTGTCCTTGAAGCTGGGAGCCTGCTCCCACACAGTGCGCACGATCTTGCGGCGTCCGGCAGCGAGGGTCTTATCGTTCATGGTGAGGATGTTGTCGATCACAGCCTCGTAGTTCGACCATGTCATGTCCTCGTCGATCAGGCCGCCTTCCTTCAGGGTCTTGTTGGCAGAAGCCAGCACACCGTCCGCCACCTGCTGGGCACCGGCGTTCAGTGCTGCATTGTTGGCGCTCAGGGTGTCCAGACCGTTGGTCAGCTGGCCAAGGCCGTCGTCCAGCGCGGCAGCGCCGTTGTTCAGGGTGTTGGCACCGTCCAGCAGGGCCAGAACACCGTTTGCCAGCTGAGAGGTGCCGTCCACCAGCTGGGAAGCGCCGTCCATGAGCTGGCTCATGGCGTCGTTCAGCTGGTTGATGCCGTCGGTCAGGTCGTTGATGCTGCTCAGGTCGAACACATTGCTCGTACCCAGAGCGGCCGTGCTGGTGGCGCAGGCCACCATGACCTGCGGGCAGGTCAGCTCGGTGACATCTGCCTCAACGGTAACGGTATCCTGCAGATAGTCTTCGATGCTGTCCACCTCATCGGGCAGCAGGCCGGACAGGGAATCCTTCACGCCCGGCAGGGTGACAAAGGCGGCAACGCTGCTCTTGGCGGCACTCTCGACCATGCCGTGTTCTGCGGTCACGTTGGATGCATCCCCGCCCAGAATGACGCCCACAGCGGTGATCAGCGGGGTGACGATGGTGCGGTCCTTGCCGTTCACGTTCACGGTGCCGGTCTCATTGTTCTTCAGGGCAACAGTCACGGTCAGATGGCCGCTCTTACCGATGAGGTCTTCCAGCGCAGCTTCCTGCCCGTCCAGAGCGTAGGTCACCTTCACATCGATGGGCAGGGCCTTGTCGGTATTGCCCTTGTAGTAAACATCGGTGTCGTCGGTATTCCAGACCAGCTCTTCGCCGTTCTGGGTGAACTCGGCATCGCTCTCGGTGTTCTGGATGTCGGTCAGGGTGGTCTTGTCGGTGACGCCGGACAGGCCGGAGGCGCTGTACAGGTGCTCGCTGACGGTGGTGTTCTTGATGGAGCCGTCGCCGTTCATCACGGCATAGACGGTCTCGGATTTGGAAAAGCTGCTCTTACCAGCTGCAAATGCAGGCATGGCGCAGCCTGCGGCGAGTGTCAGAGCCAGCGCCGCACTGGCGAAACGAAGCGATTTTTTCATAACGCAATTACTCCTTTTCAGACTTCTTGGCGTTGGCGGATTCGGGTATCATCCACTTGAGGGTGGTGTGGCGGATGATCCAGTCGCACAGCATCAGGGCTGCGGGCAGCACCACCAGAATGACCACCATGCTGATCAGTGCGCCGCGGGAGATCAGCAGGCAGATGCTCTTCAGCAGCTCCATCTTACTGATGGCAGCCACGCCGACGGTGGCGGCAAAGAAGGTCAGGCCGCTGGTCAGGATGGACTGGCTGCAGTGCTCCAGCGACTGCTGGGCGGCTTCCTTCGGGGTGCGGCCAAAGGCGCGCTCCTCGTGGTAACGGGTGGTCATCAGGATGGAGTAGTCCACGGTAGCACCCAGCTGGATGGTGCCGATGACGATGCTGGCAATGAAGGGCAGCTGCGTACCGGTGAAGTACGGGATGCCCATGTTGATGGCGATGGCGGCTTCAATGCTGGCCACCAGCAGCGCCGGGATGGAAATGCTCTTGAAGGAAATGGCGATGATGACCAGAACGGCCATGATGGACCAGACGTTGACGTTCTTGAAGTCCACATCTGCCACTTCGATCAGGTCCTTGGTCATGGCACCCTCGCCGGTGATGACGCCCTCAGGGTCAAAGGTCTTGATGAGGTCGATCATCTCGGTGAGCTGGTTGTTGATGGCATCCGTGCCGGTCTTATAGGAGCTGTTGGCCAAAATCAGCTTGTAGCCGCCGGACTGCAGGATCTCCATGATGCTGTCGGGCAGCAGCTCGGTCTGGAAGCCCGGGCCGGTGATGGAATCCAGACTCACGACCTGCGTAATGCCGTCCACGTCCTTGAGTTCATCGCACAGGTCGCTCACCTCGGTGGCGGTCAGGTCGTCATGCACCAGAATAAAGTGGCTGGTGGTCATGCCGAAGTCCTCGCCCAGCTTGTTGGTGCCCACGATGCCGGTCAGGTCCTGCGGCAGGGAGTCAAACAGGGTGTAGTACACCTCGGTCTTGTTCTGCGCGATGGCAAAGGGGATGAGGAGGAGGATAAAGACGACCACGATGGGCACCGAGTGGTTGGAAACAAAATAGCTGAGCTTTTTCAGCTTGGGGATCACGGTGCGGTGCTTGTACTTTTCCACCCATTTATCAAAGGTAAGGATCAGGGAGGGCAGGATGACCACGGTGCAGATGACGCCGAGGGCAACGCCCTTTGCCATAACAAGGCCGATATCGCGGCCCAGCGTCAGGCGCATGGCACACAGTGCCAGGAAGCCTGCAATGGTGGTCAGGCTGGAAGCGGAAATGGAAGTCATGGTCTTGCAGATGGCGCTGGACATGGCCTCCTCGTTAGAGGAGCGCAGCTCCTTTTCTTCCTCGTAGCGGTGCAGCAGGAAGATGGAGAAGTCCATCGTAACGCCCAGCTGCAGCACAGTGGCCAGTGCTTCGGTGATGTAGCTGATCTGGCCCAAAAAGATGTTGGTACCGAAGTTGTACGCAATGGGGAACAAAAGGCCCAGCATGAACAGCAGCGGGGTGATGGTGCTTTCCAGCGAAAGGAACAGCACCAGCAGGCTGGCACCCACGGCGATCAGGATGTACATGGGCATTTCCTGATTGACCAGTGCCTTGGTGTCCTGCAGGATGACGCTCATACCGCCGAAGAAGCAGTCCTTGCGCAGCAGCTTTTCGATCTGAGCGACGGCTTCCATGGTCTCGTCGCTGGCGCTGGGAGCGTCAAAGCGGACGATGAGCATGGTGGAATCGTTCTTGCCGAACATGAACTGCTGCACATCGGCGGGCAGCATCTCGGTGGGGATGCTGGGGTCGATCACATCGCTGAGCCAGAAGGTCTGGGTGACGCCGGGAACGGCTTCAATCTCCTTCTTCATGGCGATGAGCTCGTTTGTGGGCAGGCCCTCTACCGTGATCATACCGGTGGAGGCCAGATGGAAATCGTCCTCAAGGGCTACCTCGCCGATCATGGAATCCAGATCCTGCGGCAGGTAGGTGAGGATGTCATAGTTGATGCGGGTGGCGATCGCGCCGATCGCGGAAGGGATCAACAGCAGGAATGCTACTGTTAAGATCAGCTTGCGCAACCGCACGATGCCCTGTGCGATCTTTTTCATGAGAACCCTCCATAGAAAGTGGTTTGGTTAAAGAATCTTAGTAAAATGACTCTCGGTCATTTCTAAGCAAAATCTATTATAATCATGACGGACCGGGTGTCAAGAACAAAAAATGACCAGAGGTCAGTTTTCTTATCAACTGCCTGAAATTGTATAAGAACTGGCCCTTGCGCTATCCTTCCGGGACTGCTAAAATATTGATACAGCACGAACGAGCGAGAGAAAACAAAAGGAAAAGAGGAATCGTCAGGGACTATGGGTACCGTGGAGGGCAAAAAGCAGGAAAAGCGCCGGGCACTGCTGGAAGCAGCCTATGATCTGTTTCTGGAGCGAGGAGCCGCAAAAACCAGCGTGGAGGACATCACCAGCCGGGCCAAGGTGGCCAAGGGTACCTTTTATCTGTATTTTCAGGATAAAGGTGCGGTGATGCAGGCGCTGCTGGGCCGGGTGAGCTACCAGCTGCTGAGCGACGCGTGCGAAGCGGTGGAAAAGCAGACAGAGCTCGAAAACTTCCCGGACAAGATGGTGGCGGTGATCGACCACATCATCGAAGCGCTGCGGAAGGATACGCTGGTGCTCAAGTTTCTGGAGCACAACTTCATATGGCCGGGGCTGGACCAGATCGAGGCCAGCCGCGAAGCCGAGCCGCTGATGCGCAAGCTGCTGAACGTGGTGCTGACCAGCCCGGAAATGGCCGGCCGTACCGAGCGGGAGATCTACCAGCGCATCACGGCACTGGGCAGCATGTGCATGTCGGTGTGCTATTCCAGCGTGCTGGAGGGCAAGCCCGATGATATCGAAGCCATGAAGCCGGTGCTGTATGATATCATCCGCAGGTCGCTGAAGGTGGAAAAATAAAAAATCACAGAAAAGTATTGCTTTTTTGCACAGGCTGTGGTAAACTATTCAAGTCGATATGACTTATGGACGGTTAGCTCAGCTGGTAGAGCATCTGCTTGACGTGCAGGAGGTCACAGGTTCGAGTCCTGTACCGTCCACCAAAACAAGAGCCTCTGACTTTGGTCAGGGGCTTTTTTGTTGCGTC